>ENA-OSIY01000846-OSIY01000846.1-marine-metagenome-genome-assembly--contig:-NODE-846-length-16683-cov-5.669035_pt1 | contig 16683 bp, 20 predicted proteins | sample MGYA00237884_ERZ534233 | MGnify/ENA primary metagenome ERZ534233 (study PRJEB26412, sample SAMN06343840) | marine metagenome | isolation source: estuarine water | place: USA: Columbia River Estuary... | reverse complement strand
AATTTCATACATTTCATTTGCAAATATAATTCTTAAAGCATTGAATACATTTGAATAATATTTAAGCATTTCTGCTTCGGTTGCAGATAATTGAGCAAATTGTTTTGGGTACTTTCCATGACTTTTTACAATTTTATTATAGACTTCATCATTGCAAGTACCAACTGCTAAAACTTCATGGTTCTCAGTGAAATCTGTAAAAGCACATCTTTCTCGAAGAAATTCAGGAACAAAACAAATTTTATCATTAAAGTATTGATCAATTAAAAGTTGTGTGGTTCCTGGCTCAACTGTTGATTTGATTGCAATAATTCCTTGATAATTTTTGTTCATCAAGCTTTCAACTAAATTTCTTACAATAGATGTATTACAAGATCCATCTTCATTAGAAGGAGTAGGAACACAAATGTAAATTATTTCAGCGCTTAATATATCTTCAAATTTTGATTCATGAAATTTTGGATCATGAAAAACAACTTTATGCCCAAGTTTTTCAAATCCATACTTACAAGCCGATCCAATTACTCCAAGCCCAGCTATGCCAATATTCATAGTGAATCTACCAATTCTTTCCATTTTCTAATGCAAGACTGTTTATCATATCCTTTTTCCAAGAAGAATTTTCTTGGTTGAAAGGTTTCATAGTTGTCAAATACATATTTTATGTTGGATACAAAATCGGCGTCAACAACTTTTCTGCCCCATTCTCCATTTTGTAAGTCATAATAAACGCCAACATTTGTAGCAACCAAAGGCAAATTACAAGCTGCAGCCTCAATACCCGATAAATGCTGAGTTTCTATTGTCGATGTACAAATTAGAAGCTTACAGGAATTATAAATTTTAACTATGGTCTCTTGATCAACTCTGTTAAAAACTTTTACTCTTGGGTGATCAATGGCAAAATCATCTTTCATTACTAAGCAAAAATTATAATTTGTATTTTCTATCAAATCTAGGACTCTGTCAAAGCCTTTTGGATGTACATTATTTGCACCAACAAACAAAATAGAATCTGGCAATATACCTAATTCTATTTCATAACTTTGAGTTGGCTTGAAATAATCAAAATCAATTCCGAGAGGTATGACTACAGATGGAGTAAAAATTTTATTTTTATATAAAGCCGCTGTGTAAGGAGTGTTGAATACAGTAAGGTATGAATTATTGCATACATAAAGTTGAGCTGGATCGTCTTTGACATCTTGTAGTAAGCTAATAGTTTTTACTGGAAGTTGTATAGGCCCAAAATATGTTGCATTTCTAATGATGTAATCTGGTTTACCTTTCAATGTTGCTTCTAATTTAATTTTATCAGCTAGTAAAAAGAAATTAGTATATCCAAACGTTTTGTCTTCGAGGCCTTGTATGTTTTCTAACAAGTCGTGCCAAATAGTTTTAGTGCCTGGTATACAAGTTAATGTGTCGTTGACAAGCCAGCCAGTTTTCATTGATAGGAATCCTTAAATTGATATTATTTAATTTTATTATACTATAAAATAAAAGAGCACAATAGCAATAATTACTATTATGCTCAGACAGCCATGAAATAAAATTAGTTGCCGTAACGCTTGACTTCGTTCAAAACATCAGTATTGCCAGACTTAATTGCTTCATTAAGTTTATTATCAATAGCAGATTTAAGTTTGCTACGCAATTTGACAAGCTCTACATTTTGCAAATTTAAATTTGCAAGTTTATTCATATCTGCGTCAGTTCTGTTTTCTTTATTTGCAAGAGTTCCAGTGGACTCCATTACATTGTAAAGCTTAATATTAATAGTAATTAGCTTGTCGACTAATTCAGAAAATGTTGTGATATCGCTCATTTTGAGTTCCTTATTTTTCTTTTAATTATACAACTTGATATAGCTGGTAAATATATTCTTGAAGTAGTTGTTTACACTAGGGCAAAATAATTCACTTTCTCCAAACGATTTATATTTACGATCGCTATACAAACCTGAATATATATCTCTATCATTGTAATTTTCTTCAAGTTTAAGCATAATTAAATTTGGAGGTTCTTCTCGCCATTTGTTTTTATAATAGATGATGTTTGGATTCGGATTGGCCAGCCATGTGCTTTGATATGAAACTTCATGAATTTCATCACTGACATAAATACCAATATTTTCTAAATAGCATCTATTGAAAAAATCTGTATCCTCCATTTGCCCAGTCGTAAATCCAGTATCAAAAAAACCAACTTTTGTTAAAAGATGTTTACTGAAAGCAAAAAAATGAAGCGATTTTAAGGCAACCATGCCGAAGCCTTCATTTAATTTATCAAACATTTTAATAAAATCTTCTTCAGTTGGTCTGGATCTCCAGCCAGTAAGAACAACATATTCAGTTGGACAAATATTTATACATTTGTTCCAAATTCTGACTAAGCCTTTAGCATCTTGATTTTTAACATATTTAACTTTGTCATTCTGAATGTAATCAGACTCATCGTGGAAATCGTACAAAACTATAATTTTGCATGGTGAATGATTAATAAGGTGATTGATACACTCATTTGATAATTGTAAGTTATTTGCTATTGGCAATAATATAGTAGTATTTTCTGCTGTTGCATCAAACATTGGTATTTCCACCATATGCGAAATGACCTTGCAAAGGATCAATTATCTTAAAAAATCTTCCACTATTTAAGATATTCATTGCGTTTGTGTCCCTGAAATCTAAAAATTCTCTTTTTAAAATTGATGCTTTGTAATAATTTTTATATAAATCGAGTTGGAACCAAGACAAAGATAATCCATACTCAATTTGGTAATTTTTATTATTTTCCATGCAGTGGATCAAACATTTTTCAAGTAAATCTCTTCTAATAAAAAGTCCAGGAAATTCAAAGAAAAAATCATCTTTAGTTTCTTCTATTCTTCTAAAACAGAAAACTTTATCATCTGAATAAATTTCATTTTCTTCAGCAAATGCCATATCTCCAACATCATTTACGCTCAAATCATGCTTCGTGCCACCAAAAGTTAAAGAAAACATTCCAGGCTCTCTGCCGTCTGACACTTTGATAAAATTATTTAAATCAAAATCATCTGGCAATTCTAACACAATGTCATCCTCTGTATAGAATACCCATTCACTTTCGGCAGCTCTTACAGCATGAAGCATAGACTTGGTTCTTGACATATGATTGTCAATAAGAATTTCCCAATTTTTTGCAGTAAATTTCTTCTTGAATGGTTGTGGAAAAACATGTCCATTGAATTGATCTATAGCTAATATTTTTTTGTTAAATATAGATTGAATTGGATCTACACTATACAGACTCTGATTTAAATAATTTAATTTAGTTGGATGGCAAATGCCCATTACAATGATATCGGGCTTCATGTTGTTCGTTCTCCTTGAACAAAATGATATGTTACACAATCTCTGACTATATAATCCATATATCCAGCATTCATTAAGTAATCATGAATTGCTACATCTCCAGTTATAGAACCATCTACAGGAGGAATTGGCCCATAGTTGATCCAATCTTGCTTTGACATAAGCCAAGAGCAACCATCACATCTGTTGATTCTTCCAACTGTAGTATCAATTGGCGTAGGGTGATTCCAGTGTTTCAAAGATTGATAAATATTTAATAATTCATTATCAATATTCATGTTTATTGTGGTAACAAAATTTTCAAAAGCTTCCATATTCATATTATTGAAATTGTCACCAAAATCACAAGCAAAATGCCTTGAAATAGCATTGATTTTCTTTAATCTTGAAGCGCACTCAATTGTATTGGCTTGCAATACATATTTCTTACCTTGCTTATCTAGATTTTGTGCAGCATTAAAAAGTGCAATGAAACTATCTTCAGAAAATACTTGATCTGATCCACCTCTAAATACATAACCTGGTTGAGCATATTCATATCCTAAATTCCAACACTCATACAAATTATGTAAAAAATCTAAATGAGGAGGTTCATTGTAAAAAACTGTCCTTAAATTGTTTTCAGAACAATAATCTACAATACTTTGAGTAATTAAAGGATCAATTTTTGAATTTGTATAGATGATGACTATAAATTCTTTTGGACAATCTAATCTATCAAAGCCTGCATGATTTTTTACATTCTCAACGTGGCCTTTTAGCAGATTTAAATCTTTTCCAATGATAGTGTAATAAGTAAAATGAGTCATTATATTTTGTTAACCACTTCTGCAATATAAGCAATATTATCTTCGCTCAACTTATCATGACATGGTAAATAAATCCCATATTTGTCGAGCTTGTCGCAATTTTGCAAATGTAAAGGTAAATAATTTTTAACATACATAGGCTGCTTGCCCATAGATCCACATATCAATGGTCTGCAATCAATATTTTTTTCAGCCAAATTTGGAATCAATTTATCAATATTTTTATTCACATATGGATAAGCAAATGCAGAAATAAAATTATTTTCATCCATTGATAATTCAAGTTCATTATTTTTAATATATTTTTTATATAATTTGAATGCTTTATTTCTATTTTCACAAATCAGATCAGCTTTATCAAGTTGTCCTAATCCGATTTTAGCCTGTAAATCAGTTGCTCTAAGGTTAAATCCTGGATAATAGAAAGTATATAAATTATTAAAATCATTTACATTCCATTCAGCCTGTAATTCTTTTTGTTTCTGCAAGGATAAATCTCTTGACCATCCATGGGATCTGATCATTAGAAGAATGTCATACAATTCAGAATCATCAGTGCAAACCATTCCACCTTCAATTGTGCTTAGATGATGTCCAAAATACATTGAAAATGTTGATGCAACTTCTCCACAATTTCCAAGTTTTGAACCTTTATATTTTGAACCAAAAGATTCACAATGATCACCTATCAGAACAACATTATGGTCTTTACAAAGCTTTACTATTGCATCCATATCGGGCACTAGCCCCAATACAGAAACAAGTATCATGCAAGATGGTTTTTCAGTCTCGAAAATGTGCTCTAATTGTTTTAGATCTACTGAAAGATTATCAAGATTGATATCACATAATACCGGTTCTAAACCTAGCTGAATCACGGGCGCTAAATCTGTAGCCCATGCAAGCCCGGGAACTAAAACTTTATTATTTGCAAGAAAATTTCCGAACTTTAATGCAGCTAAAATAATTAAATTAGCTGACGAACCTGAGTTGACAAATAAAGAATATTTACTACCTACCCAATTGGACCATTTTTGTTCAAATTCCAATGTTAAAGAACCCTTGGTTAATCTTGGGTATGTTTGAAGCCAAGAAATAAGATTATCTATATCATTGTTGTCAATTGTATCTTCTACTAATCTAATCAATTTTTTAACCTCTTCACAAATTGAACTAAATCATCTGCGTGTTTTGCCCATGTCATGCTTTCTACTTGCGCCCTTCTGGAAAGAACAGGATTTTCGATTGATCGTAAAATGGCCTCAAGCCCTAGTTCATCACCTGGTTCAAAAACATAATCGGCTTGAAATTCATAATTCACAAATCCTACATTGGCACCAATCACTGGTACACCAGTTGAAAGTGCTTCTTGCATACTCATCGGTCCAGCAGTCCACATGCCTGGTATTAAAAGATAATCAATTTTATCATAAAACTTTGGATAATAAGAATAATCTTCGTTAGTTTCGATATGAATATTGGTATTATCTATAATTTCAGGAATTTCCAAAAGAGGCTCCCAGCCACCGCCAAGGAAGTAAAACTCAAAGTTTTTGGTATTATATTTTTTAAAAAATCCTTCTAAAAAATCGTGGCCAAGCCCCGGATATCCTCCGCGAGATACAATACCAATTTTAATTTTCTTAAGAGGAAAATAGTCGTATGTTTGACCTGGTGTTAGAGTTATAAGTTTTTCACTAGGAAATCCAACTTCTCTTAGCATCTGGGTGTATCTTTCATTCATGGACACAATCCCATCTAAACCACCAAAACATCCCTGATTCTTCAAAATATTGAATAACCAGTCTTTGGAATTCTTATCAGCATGAGTAAAAAAACCAATGTCACATTTTGTTTTACGCCCAAAGAAACAACTTTGAATATCTACATAATAATTAACATCAGCCAATACATTAGGCATAGGAGGGCAACCTTTAGTAATTGTAAAAGTTGCTTCATTGCCTTGATAATTTGTAGTTATTCTTTCTCCAATTTTTTGTAAAATCCAACCAGAATCTACAGTACATACATTAATGTGCAATTTATTTTCCTAATCTTTTTAAATCTGTTTTAACCATAATTTGAACTATTTGTTCTAAAGAATGTTTTGGCTCCCAACCAAGTGTATTTTTGGCTTTAGAAAAATCTCCACAAAGATAATCGACTTCTGCGGGCCTCATATTATCAGATGTAGATTTTACATAAGGTGACCAATCTTCAATCCCAATTTCTTTAAAAGCTAATGTTAGAAAGTCTCTTACAGTATGTGTTTTGCCGGTTGCTATTACATAATCACTTGGTTCATCAACTTGCATCATCATCCACATAGCTTCAACAAAATCTGGCGCGTATCCCCAGTCTCTTATAGCGTCTAGGTTCCCAAGTTTTATATCCTTTTCTAAACCCAATTTAATCTTTGCAACTCCATCTGTGATTTTGCGAGTAACAAATTCAAGCCCTCTGCGCTCTGATTCATGATTGAATAAAATACCAGAGCAATTAAACATTCCATAAGACTCTCGGTAATTAATTGTCATCCAATGTGCATATAATTTTGAAACTCCATAAGGACTTCTAGGATAAAAATTTGTAGTTTCACTTGCTAATTTAGTTGACATTTTACCAAACATCTCACTGCTGCTTGCTTGATAAAACTTAACTGGCCTTTTGCATTCACGAATAGCTTCTAGAATTCTTAAACAACCAAAGCCAGTTACATTTGAGGTAGTTTCAGGAGAAGACCAACTCTCTTTTACAAAAGATTGAGCTCCAATATTGTAAACTTCATTAGGCTCACAATCTTTCAATGCTCTTAAAAGAGAATTTTGATCTGTCAAATCACCATTTAATAAATTAATTTTATCTGAAATGTGTGATATATTCACAATGTTAGGAGTTGATACTCTTCTAACCAAACCGAAAACTTCGTAATCTTTGGTTAATAAAAAATCAGCCAAATGGCTTCCGTCCATACCTGTGATACCAGTAATTAAAGCTCTTTTTTTCATTTATTAACCTTTAAAATAGAAATCTGGGTATTTCTCAATGAATTTACGAATTGGCTTAGGGCCATGCCTGTCTACATCAACAATTTTCTTTTGAGCATATGTTTCAGTTCTATCCCAAAGATCTTGAATTGTATCGAGTCTTTCTTGAATTTTATCTATATCACCAACTAAATCAATAATGTAATGGCTTTCTGCAATATTTTCAACTTTCTCTTTAATCTTATTGGCATCTCCCATGAAGCTATAATGCCATCCTCCATCAATTACAGGAATTGGTCTGTTGAACCTTGCATAGTCTCTTAATTGCTGTGGCTTACTAAAATTACCATATGTACTCATACAAGTACCATTCCATAATTGGTTCTGTCTACAGTTTACATAATAGTAAAATAATTTTTGTTCAAATACAACCATTTGGGGATTATTTAAATGATATTTTGCGACATCTGGATTCCAGATTTCATCACAATCAGAAACAAAAATTTTGTCACCTGGTTGTGCAACTCCTTCTAATCCTCTAGAAATACAATTCCTTTGAAAATTTTCAGGAACCCAAATATCAGATATGTCATATGTTGGTAAGTCTTCGATTTTTACATAAATTACCTTATCAAGATAATCTTTGTAATCACTCATTCTTTCTTCAAAATTAAAACCTTTTGGCTTGCCTGTGTGAGTTTTATTTGCTTCTACAATTACAAAATGATCAACATGATCATAAAGAGTCATAAATCTTAAGTCTAAGATTTCATATTCATTAAAGAATTTAAAACAATCAAATATTTTCATAAGATCCCCAGAAAGGCAGTTGCCTATTTTTTAATTTTAATAACAAATTCCTATTTTCAATAAATAATTCATTAAATTTTGGATTATCGGTAATGTGACTTGAATAATGCCACTGATGAAAGACCACTGGTTCATTCAAAAATTGAATTTTATAACCATTCATAGTAATTCTGTTAATGAACTCGTCATCTTCAAAAGAATATCCGTGTGCAAATCGCTCGTCAAAGCCTTTGAGTTCTTTTAATGATGACTTGTGAATTGCTGAACAAAAATGCAAACCTCTTCTGTTATAAGCTGCATGATTGTACCAGCCAGATGAACCTTCTATTCCACTCCATGGAGCAGGAAGTAAATATTTAAAAAGATCTTCTTGTGACTTATTAGAAATTTCATCAAAATGATTTTCAGTTTCATCACGATTAAATGCATATACTGGCAACAAAACATAGTTCGATCTTGATACGTTTTGAAGTGCTGCAAGTAGCACATCACCATGGTGAAAGCATTCTGGATTTTGAATGACCACAACTTTATTTGAACACATATCAAATGCTTTATTATAAGCAATACAAGGATTGAACCAATATTTTTCATTAGGTTCAAATCTATGAAATTTTATTTCAGGGTATAAAGGGAGCAGATCTTCAATTCTGTGTTCTTCATCACTTGCGTCATCTACTATCACAACTTCATAATTTTTAATTTCTGATTTACGAATAGAATTTAATGTTCTGATAAGTAATTGTTTTCTGTTTCGATAACCCATCGCTATTGAAATCATTATAATACCTCTTTTAAAATATCTATAATTTTATCGGATGTTGAATGGCCATCGGTCATCCATGAAGTATCAAAAACAAATCTTTCATTTTCGATCATGTCAACTGAATATTCCCAAGAAAAATTAATATTATTCATATTAATTCTATATGAATTTTGATAGTCTTCGCTCTCTGGTCGCTCGGTAAAATCTCTAGGGACAATAACTGGGGTTTTTAAGAAAGCTGGCTCTTCTTGTGCTGTTCCAGAGTCGGACACTAAACATAGAGCATGGTAAACGGAAGTTATGTAGCCCTTATAAGGCATAAGCGGGATAATCTTAACATTATTCAAATTAATATTATATTCTTCTATCTTTGCTGCGAGCCTTGGGAAATAAAGTAATTTAACTGGCACTTTAAACTTGCTATGAAGCATATTCAAATAAAGAATTATATTTGTAAGTCTTTCTTTTGAATTAAAGTTTTCAGGCCTATGTACATCAGCTAAAATATAAGATTTATCTTTGGGTTGGTTTAACAAATCATGTGCGAATGGTTCTACGATTTCACAAATTGTGTTTCCTACCACATGAACATTGTCTGGATTTAATCCCTCTAGAACAAGATGTTCTTTGTAGTTTTTGTGATAGACAAAATGATAGTCGCTTACAATATCACAAACAGTGCGATTGATTTCTTCAAACATTCTTCTGTCAAAACTACGCATACCAGCTTCGATATGTGCAATTTTATATCCTTCTTTCTTAAGAGGAACGGAAGCTAAAACTGAATTTGAGTCACCTAAAAATATAATCAAATCAGGATTTAATTTTTCATTTTCAATTAGCTCAATAATACCTGTTGAAAGATCAGCAACTTGTTGATAATGCTTTTTACCATGAGCTCCAATATTTAAATTATAATCCGGCTTTCTTATTTTTAAATCAGTAAAGAACACATCAGACAACAGTGAGTCGTAATGCTGGCCTGAATGAACAAGGGTATGATTAAAATTCGCGTCAAGTTTTTTGAATATTTCTGACATGCGAATAAAGTCTGGGCGGATGCCACTAATAGTTATAATATTTTTCATGATTATCTTAAATTGTACAGCGTTGATTTATTAATCGTGCGTAAATATAAGAAAAACCACTATTGAGAAGTTACTTTTTACCTAAGTTTTGCTTGCCGACTTGTTGAACTTCTTTAGTTTGCATATCGTCTGTGGAAATTGTTTCTTCTACAATCAATGAGTCTATTTTATCAAGGAAAGACATTACATCAAGGCATTCTGTACCTTCGGTTCCATTTACTTTTACTTTGATGTCACCGTTCTCATCAATTTCTATTGTTAGGTCAATTGGTTTAGCCATGATTAAATAAATTTCTTTCCGACTATTTGAACTTTAATATTATTTCGTTGTCTAAGCTCTTCATTTTCATTTGATTCTACAGAAAAATATTGTGATTCTAGAGCTTCTTCTATCACACATTTAGCATATGCTTGTTTAATACGACCAGGAATATTCAACTTGTCATCATATTCAGAACAAACCATATCGTATTCTTTAGTTTCTTCATTAAATGTAAAACCTAAATCATTGCTGGCTTTTGTAAATAATTTATTGATTTGCTCTTTTGGTATAATTATTTCAGCTTTTTGCTCTCTCTCATCATTCAAAAATCCTCTTAGGCTTTTTGGCTCATCATAAATCTTAGGATCAAATCCTAAGCTTGCTAAAGCTTTGATCAATGAATCTACATCTTTAATAGTGCATTTAATTAATTTATAAGCTGACATTTTATACTCCTGGTGTATTACAATTACAGACTATTCGTCTTTTTCACCTTCTTGGATATGGTACACTAAGCTATTACTAGGTGTAACATGTTGTCTGCCAGTTTTTTTTTCGAATTTTTTAAAAAACCAAGCATCTCCAGCAATAACAACACGCCCATTGCATGTGCCGATACCATTATTATAAATATTTCCTTCTGGGTACATTCCAGCAGCTAAAAATTCATTTTTATCAAATAGGGCTGGCATATAAAGACCTCCCTTTAAAATACCAGGCGACATGTATGACTTTGCCCAGGCCTTAAAACCTTCTTCATCATAATTTTCAGTGCTACTACCAAAGTATTTTGTAATACCATTGGTGCCACTTGGCATCTTACCAGACTCAATAAGTCTTGATGCTGGAAGATATCCTTTCTTGTGCCATTCTACCAAAGGCAAGAGCCAATCTTCATGGTATCCATTATCTGAATTAACAATACAAACTAAATCTGCTTCAGATGTTTCAATGCCATAGTTATAAGCTCTATAAACTCTATTAATGTAATATTCATTTGGATTTGTATTATTAAATTCCCAAACAGGGATACTACAATCAGTTGCAGCTTCTAATACATTTTTTGTTGCATCATTCGCAATAATTCTGTGTGAAACTTCAATATCTTCAAAGTTTTTGCAATATTTAAGCATTTGATTTTCAGTAAATTTTAAAAATTTAGTACTTCTGAAAATCAAAGAAATAACTTCTAACTTCATTTTAAATCCTTCATAAAAAACTCATTATAATAAAAATAATTATACAATACAAAAAAATTATAATTGATTTCTATCTCCAATTGGTATTGTATCATACTTTGGTATATAATCTAGAATCCATCTAGAACAATTTGGGCATATCCACACATTGGTAGAAATTTCTAAAGTTGATGTATCATTCACTGGTAGTGTATGTTCATTTATTAAATCTTTATAATTCAAAAGAGTGACTCCACCTAATGTAATGTACCCAAACTCATCCTGCCCCTTTTCTCCTTCGAGACATGTGAAACAGCCTAAAGATCTCCAGAAATCATCACGTTCTCTTACGATGAAAGCGCCAATTTCTGGATACATCTTAAAATCTGATAGAGATTTATTTTCAGCTGATGAAATTAATTTATTTCTTAATTCAGGCTTCAAATCATCCCAGGGAATATCACAGCTCGTCATTGTCCTCTAACAAGCCAAGAACGTCGTCATCTTCATTATCTTCATCAGTTTCTGTATTTGATTGAATCCAATGAATAGCTAACTCTATTCCTTGGGCGAGTTTTGCCAAAGCCCTGTAAGCTATAGCCTCTCCACTACTGAGATTAGCTACTAAGTTCATACCCTCTACAACGATATCTGTAGAAATGAGTAAATCATTAAGAAATTCCTCAACTTCTTCAACATCCATTTCTTGTACTTTTTTAAAGTTTTCAAGCTTAATTTTAACAAGCTCTTCGTTTATTTCTTCAGAGGTGATCTGCAAATTTGATTTCTGCATTTAAATTACTTTCAAGTTTAATTAAATATTTTATACAGGCATAGCCTAGATTAATAGTCGGGTTTTTTATCTAACTCAAGCAAAAATAAAAGCGGGGTCCTGTTTCCAAGACGCCCGCCATATCCTAATTTTCAGTTTTTTGAACCCCTATTCAGAGGTATTCTATATATTATATATATTTATTTATAATATTGGCATAATACCACAAAGTTTAATGTCACCAGGTGTAATGCTTGCAAATGTCATTCTTACCCAGTATCTCTCAGGATGCATAAAGAAACCACCTGGCCTTGGTATATTTAAATTGAAGTTATCATATTGTAACTTTAAAGCTGTAAGTGGATCAAATGATAATGTTGACGTTCCTGCACCTGCAGCCCAGTTTGCTATTTTAATTACACCTGAGTAGCAAAGGGAGGTTGTTACTCCCATTCCTGCCCCTGTATTATCTTGTATTGATGTACCTGTAAATGTAGTAAAACCAATTCCTGTGGAATATGAGAATGTAGCTCTTGTATTATTTTGTGAATATGATGGTACATATACCATCATACCGTTGAATTTTCTGGTTGATCCTACATATAAAGTATCAGCAGATGTATCAAATGTCAAGAAGCTTTCGCTATTTTCTAATGTACTGCCCAATCCATAAGGATTGCCATTTCTCATCATTTGTTGAGTTATATCAGTACATACACCAGATCCATCAACTCTTAATACCCTCCATGAGTTATCATAAATGAAAGGAGTGGTATCATTGTCCGCTAATTCAACTGGAGCAGTTTGTACTCCTTCAACTTTAACAGTAAATGTATCACCAGCTGCAAAAGTACTATTTGCAAAGTTTAAATATAAACAATTGACACGATAAGTATCTTTGCAGAATAATCCCCCTGAAAATGTGTATTCTGCAATATTGTTGGCGACATTTACAGAGCTTGTACCTAAAATGTATGGTACTCTATTTGCAGTTGAACCTGATAGTCTCCAACCTGCTCCGTCTGAAACGATAGTAACTGCTGTAGCTGCGGAGCCTGGGGCTGCAGAGGTGTTTAAAGTAATCTTGTCAACTCTTGAGAATGATGGCCAAGGGTATACAGTGACCATAAAGGATGTAGTGGTTCCTTGGACAGCAGGAACAGTGACTGTTCTACTTAATCTTCTATTCTGATTATCTAAATATGAAAAAGCACTACTCATGTTAAGATTCGCTCCAGTGTCAATCAGAATATTTCTGATCTTAAATTAATTTATTTATTCATTATACGATGCCTTACTTCCTTCATCCTGTATAAAATGATATGTTCGAACAATGCTAAAAAGGCACCATAATTAAATTGGTCCGAGATATTTTACATCATCCTCTGCGATAGGTATAAGGGGCCCTGGTGTGAATATCTCGGATTTTATTATGTGTCCATGTTTAAGGAAATTTAAATGAAAGTTCAATATGTATCTATTATCCCCACTGAGAAGGCCGAAGAGCTAGGTTGTTATTCTCTTACACCTGAGCTATTGGCTGCCACTGGCGCGCGCTATTCACGCAATAACGAAGGCTTGGATGCCATTGTTTCTAAGATTGATTGGAATAATTTAAACAAGTCTGTCGATGGTATTTTTAGAATGCTTGACTATGGCCACCAGTCTATAGCGGATATGACTCCTATTGCTCTTTTTATTGATGGTATATCTCAATTTTCTGCTTATTATCTCTGGACACTGTCGCCTACTGCTGGTGGTCAGGAATGTTCAACTAGATATATTAAAATGGATGAATCTGGACTAGTAGACGCTGAAACTCTTGGTATACCTGAGGATCTTCGTGAATCATTTGATACATATAATAAAAAAGCTTTTGATAATTATCGCTTTGCCTTGGATGCTTGGACAGAATTGTCTAATCTCCATCCAGAAGAAACAAAGATTCCCAAATCACTTCTTGAATCAACTTCAGATAAAGATATCAAAGCAGTAGCTAGAATGAAGAGAAACTATGCTTTTGATCGTGCTAGAGTTTATATTCCTTTGGCTGCATCAACTGGTGTTATGATGATTCAATCAGCTAGGGCGTGGGCAAACATTTCTGCACATTTACAGTCGCATGATTTAAAAGAATTAAATTTAATTGGCCAACAAATTGCTGAACAAATGTCGATTGGAGCCCCAAGATTGCTCAGGCACACTAAACCTTCCGAAACTTTAAAAAATTATTTAAATTTAGAAAGACAAATTGTTCTTGAAAATATTGAATTTGAAGAAATTTTAAATGACAACCAAACAGAAACACATTTTCAAGTAGAACAAATTCATTACCCTGGGGAATTATATAAAGAAGCTTGCAAACATAGAACAAATAGATATTCTCCATTTGGGAGCGTAGTTTCTAGAACTTCTGTTAAATTCGCATGGGCTGGTATTAGTTTTGGTGAAATAAGAGATCTTAATAGGCATAGAACAGGAACTAAGTATTGTCCTCTTTTACCTATTGGTTTTTATGGTTCGACAGATCAGTTCCCAAAAAATCAAAATACTAATTTAAATTTAATTGATAAAATTTATGATTTATATAAAAATTTTAAATCTACCACTGTTCAAGCAAGAGAGTTATTGAAAAACCATCCTGAATATATTTATTTTACCAGCCTGGGTCATAAATATTATTTTGAACACACAACTACTGCTGATAAATTTTTATATGAGATGGAGCTTAGAACAGGAATTGGAGCCCACTATAAATATGCGGAGCATTGTAGGGAAGCTTTAAGTAAGTGGTTTGAAAAATTCCCAGAAACTAAGGGAATTATTTTTGAAGGTTCAGCTGAACCAGAATAAAAAAAGAGGGGTGAAAACCCCTCTTTTTATTTTGAACTTTGTTTTGTATATAATTTAATATAAAATTTATCTTCACAAATAAAACTTATAGCTTCTTGCATTGTATAGTTAAGTTCTGAATCGCTTACTACAGCGACCATTGTTTGGCTATCAATATTAGAAAGTAAATGTTTTAGCCCTTGCTCAGATGTGTTTGAGGAAATAAATATCACACCAGGATTGGATGATATAGAAGGATACTGTTTTATCATAAAATTGACAAAATTTTGTGCTTCTTGATTTAGCTCAGTTAATTCGCCTTGGATTTCCATGCCATTAGTTGGCACTGTTTCAAGGAATGCAGAAATTAATACATCCCTTCTAACTGGTTCTCCTCTTAGGGCTTTGACCAATTCAAGCTCAAATCCAATATTGTCCTCTTCGACTTGAGCTATCCCTGAACTTAAAACTTTGCCAAGACCAAAAAGCAAAACATGCTCTTTACTGACACCCCAGATTTTATCCAATTGGACAAATCCTTTATTATTGTCAAGGCTTTTTCTAATATTTTCTACCTCTTCTAATGAAGGTAAATTATTAGCATGGCAAAAGAATAATTGCCACCAGCCTGCAATGTATAATAACCCTGCTCTGATACCAATTTCAGCAGCATTGCCAAGTTCATTTACTTTGCCTAAGCTAAGATAATCATCTACTGGTCTTAACCAAGTCATGTCGCTTGCCTTTGGCTTTTCGCTATTAAGAATGAAAAACCTTGGGAAGTCTTTGTATGGTGGTAAGCTTGCAGCAGCTGTCAATGCTTCAGTTGTATCGTTGCAAAATATTACTAAATGTTGTCTGTACATGTTGTTCTATCCTTATCAAATATAATACAGGAATTAATCAAATTTTTAAATAAAAAATAAGAACCAGGCAATAGGGCCTACCTTTGATTTGTTGGATCGTTTGGGAGGCAAAAAATGCACGACGATACTAATGATTCTATTGGTGTAACATATCTCTGTGAAATATTTGAGAATGCTTATAACACCTATTTTGTGACCTATGGAGAGAAGCCTCAGCTTTTGATACTATCTCCTAAGCTGTATAGTGAATTGCAGTTTGAATATGGGCATGAGCCCCAAGATTTTATGGGCCTGGGAATAATGATCGACGAAGACGTTGAAGAAGATTTAGTTTTATTTTTATAAAAAGCACCATAATAATTTGAATTACTACAGTTAAAAATATTGTCTTAAAAATCAAGGCATTATTTCTATGTTAGTAAGGATATTACTATGAACGCATTTATCAAACAATTTAATATATTTCGCAAGAAGCCAGAAGTAACAGAAGAAATATCAGTTGAAGAAGAGGTTGCTCAGCCTTCTCAGCGTCCTTTGACTTTGGATGATTATATTGGTCAGGACTTGATCAAGAGCCAGGCTCGACTTAAGATAAATCTGGCTAAAAAACACGACACTGCGTTTTGTCATACTCTCCTTCTTGGTCATGCTGGTGCTGGTAAAACAACATTTGCTAAGATTATAGCAGCTGAGATGGGTGTGCCTTTTTATGAGTTTCTTGGGTCTAATCTTAATAATGGTATAGTACTTTGTAATCTTCTCGAAAGATTGCCCAAGGGTGCAATTCTATTTATTGATGAAATACATATGCTTCATAAAAGCGTACAAGAGTTTTTATATCCTGTTCTGGAAGACTCAAAATATCTTTATCACAACTCAGACAAGGGTGTTGATCCTGTCTCTTATACACATCTCCGAGCCCACGAGACAGGCAGAAATCTCGTATGCCGTCTT
>ENA-OSIY01000844-OSIY01000844.1-marine-metagenome-genome-assembly--contig:-NODE-844-length-16760-cov-7.707487_pt1 | contig 16760 bp, 15 predicted proteins | sample MGYA00237884_ERZ534233 | MGnify/ENA primary metagenome ERZ534233 (study PRJEB26412, sample SAMN06343840) | marine metagenome | isolation source: estuarine water | place: USA: Columbia River Estuary... | reverse complement strand
GTTGTGAGCAACACTTTGGTCAATTTTTAACTCGGTTACAAGGGATGTATTTACCGTTATGTGAATATTATCTTTCTCTTTTCTGATTTCTTTCCTGTGCCACTTCTTCTGATGTGTTCACGAATAGCATGGAAGTATCGTAGCCCAATGCTTTGAACTTTTCATTTAGTTTAGCAATTTTGTTAACATCTTTTCCTGTGCCATCGATAATAAGACCTAGGCGACCATCAATATGACTATTTTGTTTACGCTTGGTAATTTCTTTTGCTTTACCGCGAATTTCCTGACCTTGGGGACTAAAAATAGTTTCTGGATTCATATCTAAGTTTTTCTGCTTCATCATGTATTCGTAAATATCATCTGAATTAATGGTCTTTAGTCCTGTTTGTTGGAGTAATTTATTCGAAACAAAACTTTTGCCTGATCCTGGACCGCCTGCCATGAAAATAATCTTAAAGATGTGAGGATCATTCACGCCTTCTTCTAGATCGTCTTCGGTGATATGGTTTTCATATAAAATTTCAGATATCTTCATTGTGATTTCCCGTTTCTATTTTTTTCTGGTATCTCACTAATCGTTTCTGGAACTGAAATGTGATCCAACTTTTAAAATACCATCCAATAAGTCCTAGTAATATTGGTATACCAAGACTGAAAATAATTGTCAATGGAGTATCTGAATCTTCTATAACTATTGGTGGCTGAATAACAATTGGATCTACAACTTGCGCTTGGTCAAACGAATTATGCTCAAATGTTGAGAAAGATTCTGCTATCTGAGCCGATGTCGCACCCGCCGTGACGAATAGTAACAATGTAAATATGATTAATTTCATAACAAATACTCCCAACAAGTATTTATCAATGCATAACATTATATGATAGAAAACAGCGGTTCGTTATTGTAGTATCGGTCTTTAAACACAACTGTCGGTGCTCGATCAATTACAATTTTTGATCCGTCCCGTGTATCATATAGCATCAACTCAAGGTAATCAATCTCATCTTCTTCGATGATTTCATAGAATGGGATTAAATTTGCATCTGCTTCGGTTAGCATATGTTCAAGTGTATGTAGTATTCTTTTTCCAATAAAAACTTCGGTAGCATCTATGACGTTGTTGTTCATTTATTTATTTCTGTTTTTCAAGTGAGGTTATGCGATTTTCAAGCCAATGAATGACTGTGCTAGTTACTTTTTTATCAAGTTTACTTTTGGAATTTGATGATTTTAAAATTCGTAACTCGTCTTGTAATGTATTAAGTTTATTGATATCAATACTTGATAGGCTCATAGAACTATTCCTTTTGGCTAATTGTTCATTTACTTAATCTATGAAAAATTTACATATATTATTTTTCCAGATTCAATGCCGGCAAGCTTTGCAATAGTTGTAGGATATATATTGAATATTTCGTAAAATTTACATATTAATCCCATCGCCGTTGTATAATCTTTATCATGATCAATCGCTGTTTCTAATTCATCAAGAATGGCATTACTATCTTCTTTTAGACATTTAACAAGTTCTGTTATTGATTCTATTGTATTTGCCGCAATAAAACTTTGTCGCAATGTTTCGGCATACATTATTACATCTGTGGTTCTATTATCTATGACATCAACATCAATGCCTTGTAACTCTATCAAGTATCTTGCCCTAGTAATCGGATCGTGTAATGTATTGAAGCCATTCTTCACTCTTTCCAAATGTTCATACGCAAGTGTTGAATTATCATTACGTAAGATCCCCATCATTTGTTTATAGGTGGATGTTAAGGAGCGCATACTTATGTTAAATTTGGGCGCGAACCCATACAAAACAAAGTAGTTTTTTTCTGAAAAGTTATATTTTTTTCGTAAACCTGGCATAATATTTCTTAAAACGTTTATACTATAATAACAACTAATAGGACTAATGTCAAGCGAAAAGATTTATATATTCTTGATCTTCTCTGTTAGTTCGTGGTATGGGCGCAGTCTTGGATCAGTCTTTTCTTCTTCATTTAATTTAAGACCATAGCGCCAGCCATTGGATACCCTCTCCGAAACCCATCTGTTGTGTCTCATTGCGGTGATATCGATTTCATCTTCGCCTTCCGGTAAATCGTATCTTTCACTAGTAGTGACTTCCATTTGAAAGTCACCCGTAATATCTTGTTGGATATTATCAAATACGATTTCTGCTTCTCGTTCAGATATTTTTCTCATCAACCTGAAATCGTATACTTCTTTTTCTTCTGTATTTTTATTCAATACCGCAGTGCCATCTTCAAGTGGTGAGAATGCGTCAATCACACTCTCATCAATAACGTCTATGACATGAAGAATCTCTTTCTTATCAAGAGATTCATTCAATATCAATCTTACGAAGTATTTGAAGTTGTTTTTGTTCATTTCGTGTTTCTAAGCCCGCGAACAAAGCTAAAACTTTCATGTGTATTGGATGGCATCTTGGATGCTGAAGCTTTTGCGTATGGATCAACATGTGTCCATTGTCCATTATCAAAAATGTATGCGTGCGCAGCGCCCATATCTCTCGAAAACTGTTTGATAGTTGCTGGATCAATTCCTCTGTCTGCTTTAGAACCATCATAAAACTCACTGTCTTCCATGCTATCACCAATATGACTTGCTTCGCCAGCATTGATTGCTTGATGTATCATACCTTCGTCATTCCAATGTTGGTCAAGTGTCGCGCCAAGAGCGGATGGATATGCATCCCAGTTAACACGAATAGCATCAAGAGTGCCATCATCATTTTTTATAGCCATAACACCTGATGTGCCTTCTTTCAATTGCTGTGTTACTTCATTCACCCCAGCCAATTTACGCATACGGGTGACTGATTCCGACATTTCGTCGCCGTTTGCTTTCACATAGTCTTCAAAATCTAACGCTGCATTCATCGCACCTCTTTCACTGAACCCCTGATCTTTTAAAAATTTTGCAACCTTATTCACTGACGCTATTTTACCGGGAATAAATTTGGGAAATTCTGATGCAAGTGCTTTCATTAGTCTTTTTTCTAATTCGATTGCCTTCATCAACTTTGCCGGTGGTTTCTGTTCTCCGCCACCATAAATCTGTCCATGTGCATTATCCATTTGATCCATGTATGCTTGTCCGGAAGCACTTGGTTTTAGACCTGCTTCTTTAATCTTACCTTCGAATTTCATTTCACCTTGGCGTTTATCTTTGTTGAAACGATCCCATACCATACCAGCAAACTCGTTACCGTTTTCCATTTCCATTTTGACCCAGTGCATAATAGAATCGAATGCTGATGCATTATCGGCGTCTGATTTATCATTGTATGCATCATATCCCATATTATCAAATGCGCGTTGATAATCCTTTGTTAGTATTGATTCAAGAGACTCGTCGCCCCACAAGTCTATTGCGTGAAGTTGATCAATCAATCCGTCCATATTCATAGAATACTTAGGTTTCGATAATAGTAGCTTCATCAGATCCTGTGCTTTACGTTCATTGTCTAGTGCGCCATCTGAGATATCTCCTGATACCCCGCCTGCGCCACCTTCCCAAGATTCATTCAATCCTGCTAATTTTTGGATGCGATTAATGTTGTTTTTAAGTTTATTGATCATCGTATGGATCCTCTTGGTGTGTGTTGGCTCTATATTCTTCTTCTTGTGTTTCAGCCATATTAAATGGTTCGGGTCCTCTTGATCCGCTGGAATTTACATATAGACCGAACCATGCCGCGCCTGCTCCGACAACAACAGATACTAAACCTGCTTGTTGTGTATTTGGATCAGGGAGATTCATAAACCAGTCGGTTACTTTCCAAAGAAGATATATATACATCGTAATAAATGCACGTGGAAATAATCGCCACTTATCAAAGTAGTCAGGTATATACCACCAAAACTTCCAAAATCTTGACACGACTTTCTCCTAATAATTCACTAATTGTATTTATCAATCATAGCAAAATATTATAAGTTATTTTAGCATCTTGATATTCCAATGATTGCCTCGCCAGATAGCATTTATAATTGCAGATGTGTTAGGCAAATCATAGAATTTTTCTTGGTCATAGCCTTTGCTAATCTGATTGCCATTGCCATACAGGCGAACAGTGCCACTAACTACTTCTTCGGCAGTACCATCAATGAATTCTATGCTGTCGCCTTTTTTGGGATTAGCAGGTAGGCTGATTGTGAAATCGCCTTCAACTGTGTCATAAAGAATGCGGTCACCAGAATTAGCAGTCATATCAGTAACTACTTCATGCCAGCGAGTAATTCGACCTGAATCGTCATCATTTGCTGGATCTGCCGGGCATGTTATTGTGTTCCAAATGCCAGGTCCGCCTTCATCTGCTACGGGGATTTTAGGACAGATATGGATTGCCTTTGCGTGAGTATCAATCCAGATATCACCTTCATTAATAGTTACATTATCATTTTCGTTTGGGTCAGTTGGGCCTTGATGTATCGTCACACCTTTCTTGCCTATGTGAAACGCAGGCACACTCGTACCTTTGATGTTCATTGTCATTGCCATATCGTTCTCTCCAAGTTGTATGGTTATGGGAGTCAGTACAAAATACTGTCGTATAATATACCATTATTTATCAAATACATGATTAGTATAACATAATGTATATAATCATGCAACAAAAAAGAGAGGGGGGATTATCCCCCCTCTCTGTATTGTTATCAATTTAAGTTAGACTTAAAGTGCTTTGTACTCAACCGTTACAATAACAGAACCTGCTACTGGAGCTGCCGCAGCACCACCTAGTTGTAGATATGCTGTAACTGTGTCGCCACCTGTTGTAGCAGTTTCGTAGCCTAGTTCAGCAACATAAATGCCACCGACGCCTAGGTCTGCTTCGAATGCTTGGAACAGTGTGTTGGAAGAATCGCTAACTACGATTTCATCAGCAGTTGTGAATGGGTTTGTAACCTTCACAATAACTTTGTTTACGTAGTAAGTTTTACCAAGCACGTTTGGCATTGTACCAACTGCAAAACTACCAGAACCATTTGCTGCGAAAGATACGCGGAGCGCACCTGGATCAACATTAGTTGAAACAGCAAAATCAACATAGTCTTTGGTAGCAAATGCTTTATCTGGACCAGAAGACATATCGTATGCTACAGGAGCGATAACAAGACCTGTGCCCTGTGGAGCAAGTGTCAAGTTAACATCAGCAGAATCACCAGCAGTTGCTAGTTCTACGCCGCCTGTACCATTTGTGAAGTTGAAATAATCAACCGCAGTGCCTGTATCGTTAAACAATGCAATTTCATCATCCAAAGAACCTATGATTTGAACATCGCCTTCGGTAACGCCACCGGTGCCACCTTTGATGACAACATCACCAGATTCGTACAATGCTGATCCGTTACCACCTTTTAGTACTAGATCGCCCGCATTGCCAGCAGAAGAATCACCACCAGCAACGGTTAGGTCTGTATCAAGTTCACCTTGAATTAGAGCTTCACCAGACTGACCAACAATGAATACATCACCGCCATTTTGACCTTGTAGATACATGTCAACAGTACCAGTACCAGCAGCATTTCTTGCCGTCATAGTAATAGCACCAGCAGAATTTGTGAAGTCAATGTACTCGCCTGTGCCAGAAGTAGCGTTAGCAGCCTCTAGAACTGTAACACCAGTAGCACTACGTAGCTGAGATACATATTCATACGCAACTGCAGAACCATCAGATGTTAGAACCTGACGATCAAGACCTGCTGCTGTTAGATTTGTGCCACCGTTAGCGATTGGTAGAACACCAGAAACGTCAGTGGTTAGAACAACGGAACCGTAACCTAGAGTGCCAGCACCGTTCACTTTTAGAACTGTGTTGTTAGCACCTTTAGCTAGTTCTGTAACACCGTCAACACCATCATGAACCATTAGAGAGTCAAGAGCGTATGCATCTGTGTCTGTACCTGTACCGCCCATATCTAGTGGGATAAAGTTACCCGGTGTTAGATTTAGGTTGTCCATGTAAACATCGCCGAATTGTGCGTCTGCTAGGCCTGCGCCTAGTGTAGCAGTCCAACGGTCAAGTGTTTCATCCCAGAACCATGCTGTGTTATCAGCCGCGCCACGATTAACTTCAATACCAGAATCTTCTGTTGGTATATCGCCAATCAATAGGTTGGAATTAAGCATTAGCAATGAATCTTCAATTTCAACTGTTTCGGATAGTGTTGTAGTAACAGCACCAGAAACTGTCAAGTTACCGATAACTTGAGCATCGCCAGTAACAACTAGTGAAGCAAGTGTTGAAGCACCAGCGGCAAGAGTGTTAGCACCGAAATCGCCATTAACACCAAATGTTGCTGTAGTATCAGTCAATGTTACTACAGTAGCAGTAGCATTATCATCAATACCTGTTGATTCAAACTGTGAGTAAATACCACCGTGTAGCTTATCACCAGAGATTTGGTCGTTAGCAAACAGAACAGTACCAGAAGTAACGTCTAGTGTATTACCAGAACCAACTGTGATATTGTAACCAGATTGGGTATTTGCTCCGCTACCTACTAGATTAGCAGAAGAAATAGCACCACCGTGTACTTTATCACCAGAGATTTGGTCGTTGTCTAGAAGTAGAGTCTCGCCTGTCATATCAACATCAGTACCAGAGATAGAACCGCCTGTGATAGCAGCGCCGCCTGTTGTCACTGTTGTCGCAGAAACAGATGTACCGCTGAATGTACCGCCTGTGATTGTCGCAGAGTTTGTGGACAATGTGGAGAATGTACCAGCAGCAGAAACAGAACCACCGATTACTGTGCCGTCAACTGTACCGCCATTAATGTCAGCATTTGATGTTGTGATATTTGCACCAGTAATGTCGCCACCTGTGATCTGTGCGTTAGCAGAGTTCAATGTGGAGAATGTACCAGCAGCAGATGTTGTTGCACCGATTATGGTTGCGTCAACTGTACCACCATCAATGTCTGCGTTTGTTGTGGTCATTGTAGAGAATGTACCAGCAGCAGAAACAGTAGCACCAAGAACTGTACCATCAACATTACCACCATTAACGTCTACTGTATCAGCAGTCATTAGAGTGAATGTACCAGCAGCAGAAGATGTAGCGCCGATTACTGTGCCGTCAACTGTACCACCATTAATGTCTGCGCTTGTTGCTGTCAAGGATGAAATTGTAATAGCAGCAATTGTACCACCTTCAATTTTATCACCAGAAATCTGGTCGTTTGCTAGTAGTAGTGTAGCAGCAGTAACGTCTACTGTGTCACCTAGTTCAGCAGTTAGACCACCAGTAACAACGCCGTCTTGTAGTAGAACGCCGTCAACAGTAACACCAACAGAGTTTGTGTGTTCGTTGATTGTGTCAATAGTCATTGTGCCAGAAGCATCAATATCGCCAGTAACAGTGATATCATCTGTGATAGCAATGCCTAGACCGGAGACAGAGTTGATTGTATCTGTGTCAATAGCAGAAACTTCAAGGCTACCGAACGCAACAGCAGATAAGTTAGTGTCATCGCGGAATTCCCACGTGTCTGTTGTTTCGTTCCATAGTAGTGTCGCATCACCTAGAGTACCACGATCAACTTCAAGACCGGCGAAACCAGAAGTAACACCAGCACCAGCTTCACCATCATTTAGTGTGATGATATTATCTGTGATAGTTGTGTTTGTAGTTTCGATAGATGTAACAGCACCTTGAACTGTCAAGTCACCAGTAACAACAACATTGTTAGCAAATGTTGCTTCTGTGTCTGTTAGAGTCATTTGGGTAGATGTTGTTGCTGTATCAGTAATACCTGTTGAGGAGAACTGAGAGATAACACCACCGTGTACTTTATCACCAGAGATTTGGTCATTATCTAGTAGGAGTATTTCGCCTGTCATATCAACATCGGTACCAGCAATACCACCGCCTGTGATAGTAGCAGCCGCAGTTGTCATCGTAGAGAATGTACCAGCAGCAGAAACAGTGCCACCGATTGTTACAGCATCAGCAGTACCACCATTGATATCAGCAGTTGTTAGAACTGCGTCAGAGAATGTGGACTGGCTACCTGTAGCAGTTACGCCACCATCTTGTAGTAGAACGCCGTCAACAGTAACACCAGCACCAACAGTAGATTCGTTGATTGTGTCTGTTTCCAGAGCATTAATCGCAAACGTACCTGTGAATGTAGCATTGCCACCTGTAATGTCATCTGCGAATGTGATGCCAGCACCAGATTCGGAATCGATTGTATCAGCGGAGAATGTACCAGTGACGTTAGCATTTGTGAAAGTACCCTGCGCTGGTGTTGTACCACCTACGACAGTCGCATCAATCGTGCCACCGTTAATGTCAACTGAGTCAGAAGCCATCGTTGTGAATACACCTGCTGCGGATGTTGTTGTGCCGACCGCGACGTTATCAATAGCAGAACCTGCTGCACCGTCAACGTCTAGAACACCATCAACGTCTAGAGTTTTACCAGCACCAACTGTGATATCATAACCAGAGAGTGTATTGCCTGCTGTACCTAGTAGATTAGCAGAGTCAATTGTACCACCAGAGATTTTGTCACCGGATAGCTGATCGTTTGCTAGTGTTAGTGTACCGCCAGATAGATCAACTGTGCCGCCTGTGATGTTAACTGCGTTAGCATCTTGAGTAGCCATTGTACCTAGACCTAGGTTTGTACGCGCAGTTAGTTTGCCTGCTGGTGTAACTGCTTCAACGCCTAGACCACCGTTTGCCAGCGGTAGGATACCAGAAACAGCACTTGCGTTTGCTAGATCAACTGCTCCATAAACAACACCAGAAGAACCGTCCGATTTTAGAATCTGTCCCGTAGTTGTTGTGCCTTTGACTGTTAGTTGGTCAGAAAGATCAACTTTGATGTATGTATCATCAACGTTGACATTTAGAGTATTGCCAGATTTGCTTAGTGCTGTGCCTGCTGTGATTTGGCCTGTTCCTGTGAACTGCGTAAACTCAACTGGAGATGCGTCTGGTGTTACGATACCGTTAGTTGTAACAACGTAACCTTGGTCAGAATTCAACGTACCTTCTTCAACGAAGAAGAATGAACCGGTAAACTCACCTGAAGCATCCATATCAACAGCGCGTGTCATTGCCGCGCCTGTGCCATTGAATACATAGATACCGTTTTGTGCTGGAATTGTTTGATCTTTAACTAGAACACGATCACCAGCAACTAGTGTAACGCCGTCTAAAGCAGAAGGGGCCAATGCGATATCAACGTTAGCACCTGTTGAACTAGCACGACAAGATTCTTTGATATCAAGACCTTCCGCGATCTGATCGACGTAGCGTTTTGTAGCTGCGTGATCATCAAGTGTTGGCATAGCAACGTTCATGTTGCCGAGAGTAGTGCCGTCTGTTGTTACCTTGAATAGAGAATTACCCGAATCATAAACAACACGACCACCATCTTTACCAAACTGAACGTCAGAAGCTACGCCTCTTAATCCAAAGTTGTAAATATAAGCCATTAAATATATCTCCTAAATAGCTATTGATTATGTGAAATCCCACTTGTCTTGGCGCAAGGGGCGAAAATATCTAAAGTAGATATTGAATCATAAGTAACTGCCAGGAATGATCTTCCTAAAATGAACATTTAGGGAAAAATAAAAATAAACGTGAAGATTTCTTCACGTTTATTTATGCGTGTGGGTATGAAAGTATAACGTACAATATAACTTATGCGTATGTAACTGTTATCTTAACTTGTCCAGCGGTAGCAACAAAGTATGATAATTTTGCTTGTATCTCAAGTTCTGTTACGCCGGCATAATGAAAGTCTGGATTGGTAACATAAGATCCTACTTCTTCTAAATCATTTTCATATGTATCCATAAACAACTCAGGCTCTGCCACTGTGCCAACGATGAGTTCGGGTGGACTACCTAGATAGCCACTAAGAGGCGCAATGACTTCTGCGACAACACTTATAATCTTGGAGTTGTTAGAAACTCTTCCAAGTATCGCGGTTTCGTCAGTGGTGCCGCTTAATGGCATAGTGAATGTGTGTGTTATGGAATTAGCATCCGAAGCAGCACTGTCTAGACTTGCTACCATAATCCACATTGATCCGTCATATACATACATTCCCCATTCACCTTGTCCAGTATCAAGGACATAAGCCTGATCACCAACCATCGTAGGTGCAAGTGTATCTCTTGCAGTAATATCAGCGACAACAATTGTGCCTGCTTTGCGTATACCCCGTTCAATATTCAATCCAAGAGCATAGAAACCATTGTGTCCCGATACAACTCCGAAATCGAATGACGGAGTACCGGTAATATCTTTTATGATAATTTCACCACCGTCATCCCGCCGCAATTCTAATACTTGATTGCCTGCCTGACCAGTATATGATGTTCCCATACTGATAACAGAGTTTGTACCTACAAATGGATTATTATTAAGATCATTTGTAATATTTGTTAATGTTACTGGACCGCCCAATCGTTCTTCGATAACTAATAATCCAGCATCTTCATGTGCTGAGATGTTTGCTATACCTGCGTTGTTGATATCAATTGCTATATCTGATGCGGTAGCAATCGGAAGTGAATATGATGCTAGACCATCGGTCATTGTTGTAAAGTTTATAGTTACCCCATTTATAGCTGCTGTAAATGGAGGATAGCCTCCAACCGTGCCATAAGCAGATCCGAATGAACCGATATCAGAAGTAATGATTGTAGGCGACAAGCTTGCGTATGCTGTAACTCCGTGTATTGGAGTAGACATATTAATATCGCTTGCTGCGTTAACAATTGCAACATTCCCAACTTGGCCCATGGCAAACACAACCGTGTGCCCATTGATTTCCATACTATTGTTTGCTGGTGTATAACCATTCACAACTGATCCCAAAATGGATGTAGGTACTGAGTCAGTAATTTGTAGATATATAGGAGTACCGGTATCTGATGTTGTTAGTCCTCCCGATCCATCGTTTATAGGAAAAATGAATTTTCCCGGTGATCCTGGTAGTCCAGGAACGACATCAAGAATGCCATTCATTGGCCGAAGAATAAAACGATGTGGTCCTGGACCAGAATGCGATACTGTTCCTACCAATCGCTCAATGTTGGTGTTGGTAGATAACTCAAAATCGCCAGTAACTGCGTTCATGGCAATAACATCGCCTTCTTTGAACCCATTGTTTTCTTGGAATAAGACAAAATTTCTTTGAGGATTTAGATACTTAAACCGAGAACTAACGTTCGCATAGAAGTCAGCGGATACAATTCCTGTTGGCAGAGGATCAATCATTGGATCGCCTTCCTCATTCAATTGAAAAAGAACTGCTGGACCAGGAGTTGTGAATATACCAAAACCGGTAGGACTTCTGAATGTGTTATACCGAATAACATCTTCAACTATGCAAGTAACATCGGTTTCCGTCTTTGATTCTATTTCGACAATTTGAAGAACTTTGCCATCTGTCGCGCCTGCTATGAAATCTCCTACTACGATATCAATGCCGTTGAATGTCTTTGGTATTCGTGTGAGATGCGATCCATGAATGACAGGCGCAACTTCTAATGTTATTCTCCATTTGTATGGTTTTGGCGCCATTCCGCCGGCCCACCAAGGATCACCCTTGCCGTCGTCAAAGTACCACATTTCAGTTGATACCGACCCGGTTACAATACAAGGCATAACTTTAGATGGCACATTTAAGTCAATCGAATTAGTTTTATATAGCATTTACTTTTCCTTATTTGTGCATATGGAACACAATCCAAGCGTGTGTTTCCGATCCAAATGAGCGCGAAGCCCCAGTGTCTGCTTCGCGTAAGTTGATTGTAGTTGGTAGTGATCCAAGATTGCCAAACGCAACAGGATTACCAGGAGTGCCACCGGCATCTATTTTTCGTATAGTTATATCTTTGTTGAGTGGCATCATGTTATATTCGTTTGTTGAATGAGAATACCCATAAATCATAACACTCAATGGTGGATAATCATATCCATTGAATACGACTTCGGTTGTTCCGCCAGTTGGCGAAATAATATTTGCAGAAACTCCAGCAGTCATATCGGTGATAGATATTAGTGTACCTGATGGATCATAGTTTACTTTAAAGTATTGGCGTTGTTCAGCGTTTTCAGTTGGTACCCAATTGGCACCATCCCATTCAAGAGTATCGCCAACTGTTGGAACAACCGTCGTTGTATCAACATCTGCTAAATCATCAATGCTGCCAGTGGTACTTGTAGTAAATACGAAATTGCCTGCGCCATCGGTTGATAACTGAGATCCAGCAGGACCATCTGTGATGCCTAGGTCAAGAAGTGTTACTTGTGTGTTTTCCCACTGTGATGATACATTGTTATACCGAACAAAATCACCATCTGTAGCCGCAGTAATAGTAGCATCTGTTAAGTTGTTAAATCCAACTGTGCCAGCATCTAGTGTCCAAGTGAAGTTACCAACTCCATCTGTAGTCAAGTGGGCACCCGCTGGACCATCTGATATGCCTGCAAGATCAAGAAGCGATAGATTTACATTTACCCATTCACTTGCAAGATTGTTATATCTTAGAATTTGTCCATCTGCCGGCGCGTTCACGAAAACATCTACTAGATCGCCTATGTCTGATGGAATAACTGGCTTGTTATTCAAATCATTATAGTCTATGATTAGTGTTTTGTTTTCCCAGTTACCGGATAAATTATTATACTTTAGGACTTGATCGTCCATGACTGTGGCGATTTCAACGTCTAGTAAATCGTCAATTGTTTGTGCTATATCAATAGAGTTACCACCTGATATACTTAGAATTGTACCACCAAGTCCTAATGTTTGTGGAGAAATACCTGCTGCTGCTGTAGCAACCCATTCATTACCATCAAATACTAGGATATCGCCAATCGCCCCTGTAATGGTAAGATTGTCTGCTGTGCCAGCACTACCAGAGAAAACATCGGACGCTACCCAGGCAGATCCATTGTATACAAGAAAGTCGCCAATGTTACCTGTGATAGTTAGACTATCCGACGCAACAGCAGTACCTTGGAATGTATCAGCATAAATGTCTTGGTAACGAGATACTGGACTACCAATATCAAATGCTAGATCAAGTGTTGGAACATTAGACCGATCCAACATCATCACATCAACTAGTGTACCGGGTGTTATAGTTGGTATTGTTACTGTGTTACCACCAGAAATGGTTAGTAGATTACCAGCAACGGACAGTGTTTGGTTTGGTGTCGGACCGCCGCCGCCACCGCCCATTGTTGGAGGAGCAGATACCCAAGAAGATCCATTATATGTTAGAACTTCACCTACACTACCAGGTATAGTAAGATCCATTGCGGCTGTTGCTGTACCTTGGAATGTATCAGCATATATGTCTTGCCAGCGGCGTGTTGGACTACCCAAGTCCCACATCGAATCATAAGTAGGAACACTATGATTGTCACGACGGACATACATTCCGTCTAGTTCTGTTTCAGTTAGAACGCCTAGATTTGCTCTTGCTTGAGCAAAGTCGGCAAGATCAGCTAAGTTGTTTTGCGCATTTAGCAAATTGCCCCAGTTGTCAACATCAATCGTTATCGTTGTGCCGTTATCTGAAATTAGAAGACCGGGACCGACGGTAATGGATTTAAATTCGAGGTCGTCGTTTATATTTTTTTGTGAAAATATACCAAGCCCAGCACCTAAGTTGGTAGCATCTTGGATTTGACTAGATGCTGTAAAGTTAGCACTAATAATAAGAGCATCGCCGTTATCAGTTATATTGATATCTGCGCCTGCGATAAGCGATTTAAATTGTAGTTCGCTGCCAACTACTCCGGAAAATATTCCTGCTCCAGGACCTGAGTTATTCGCCCCTGATATTGTTCCCCCGCCACCGGCACCTGTTCCAGTAGATGTATTGTTTACAAATGCGTTTTCACTAACATCATATACTAATACTTGATCTTGCTGTAACGTACCTACTAACTTGAAAGTTGGGTTAAATGGCTGTGCATTTATAGGCATAACCTATCTCCTTAATAATTCAATAATATCTTCTCTACGCATCCTGCCTGGGAAACATTTGTAACACCAAGTATATCGCGGTCAATGGTTGCTCTAAGAAAAACTAAATTAGCTGTAAAGGTCCAACCTTCAACTCCGGTAAATTTGACATAATCCTTGTAAGGATTACCTCCCATTCCAAACCCGCCAATCAACACATCAAACCAATCATCGTCGTGTGGGTGTGTCGCAAGTGTTCCTTGTATTTTAATTCGTCCAGTAAAGTCTCTAGCATAGATAGCAATAGTGTGTAGACCATCAGTATAACCCCAATAACTATCACCTGGCACAGCATTGCCAACAACGTTCAATTCAAGAATGCCTGCTGCTTCGAGTAATTTTTGTGTTTTGCGTGCCATGTATTATCCTTATGCCTTTTCAACTTCTACGATTGCGCCTGTCCCAATTAATTCAGCTAATACTTCTTCTATCGTAGAAACGACTTCGGACGACACCCGGTCAGGGGTATCGTCACCTTCTTCTTTTTGTATTGTTGAGACTTTTACAACCAGAATTTCTTCTTTTATCTTCGCCATTTTGATTCCCTTGTAAAAACATTTTAAATAAGTTGATATACTTATTTATCTATTTAGCAATCAAACGACCAAAGTCAAGAAGCTTCTGATATTAGTTTAGCAGTCTTCCAGGAATTAATATTATCACCATACAATAACGCAATGAATGCTGCGTCGTTTTCATTTTCAAATGCAATACTCATACTTTCCCATCTGTATCGCCAACCGCGCATCGGGTAGTTCTGATTTTTCTCTCCGTGATAAACCCTTTGTAGGCCAGAATTCATTCGAACTCCTTCCATTTCGGTTAAGCGATCTCCTAACTCTACAACAGAATTTTTTCGAAAATCGTCTGAATTCTTTAGATCAAGTTTATGACGATACTTTCTCCAATATAGAGTTTTTCGGAGTTCTTCTGTCGAGCCCAAATTGTTTGTAACTTCACTCAAATTTTCAAGTGCTGGCACAGTAAGTTCCATTATCCATGTAGAATTGATTCCTTGTGCTTTCAAAAAATCTTCTTCATTTTCAAAGTAACATAATACCGACCGTGACTTATCGTGACAATTCATTCTAGGTTTAGAATTAAACGCAATCTTATCCATCATGAGTTTGAAGGCGTTCGGAGACTTGAATATACCATTTCTTTCAAAAACATCTAACTCTGCTCTTTCAGAATCGGATAACCATTTGCGACTGTCCCGATTACTCATTCTGGTCAGATATTTGATACGATATGGATACTCTTTAAAAAATATCTTCGTGGAATATTCTATTGGAATGGTAAGATTATCCAACATCGAATGTAATTTTATCATCCTTTACTCCTATCATGACTGTGCCACCATTAGTTAGTTTGCCGAACAACAGTTCTTTGGACAATGGTTTTTTGATATTGTCGTGAATGACTTTTTGTAGTGGTCTAGCACCCATTTCAGGAACATAGCCGCGTTCACGTAACCATTCTTTTGCTTGATGATCAATCGTGATGTATACGCCTTTGTCTTTAAGCATAGCGTTTAGTTCGTTAACTGATTTGCCAACAATCATATCAATATGTTGCTTCTCAAGGCGATTGAATTCTACTATCGCATCTAAGCGATTACGAAACTCCGGTGAGAAAAACTTATTGACTGCTTGTATTGTTGCATCTTCTTTGTCGTTATTGAATCCAATAGCAGATTTTGATTTTTCTTTTGCTCCTAGATTAGAAGTCATAACGAGAATAGCATTACTAAAATTGGCGACTTTGCCAGTTGAACTTGTAAGCTTACCATCATCCATGACCTGTAGCAGAAGGTTCATAACATTTGGATGTGCTTTCTCTACTTCATCAAGAAGGATAATACTGTTTGGATTTTCATCAAGATCGTTAATAAGTTGTCCTGCGCCAACGCCACCTTCTGCATGTCCTACGTATCCGGGAGGTGCACCGATAAGTCTTGATACAGACTGTTGTTCCATATATTCGGACATATCATACTTGAGAAGTTTGATATCCATGTTATCAGCAAGTTGGCGACATAGTTCAGTCTTGCCTGTTCCTGTTGGACCAACAAACAAGAATGATCCCATTGGTTTATTCGGTGGTCGCATACCTGCTTTTGATACAAGGATCGCTTCTACCAAAGTTTCAACCGCAGTATCTTGTCCGAATAGTTTAGACCGAATATCGGTTTCAAGAGTTGCGATATTAGCATTTTCCTTGGTATCAATCATGTTCAATGGTATCTTGGTAATCTTGGATATCGCTTCGCGAATTTCATTTTCAGTGATTACGGTAGCATTTTTGTGAAGTTTTGCCCTAGCACCAGCAACATCAATCACATCAATCGCTCTGTCTGGATTGAACTTATTGTGAATAAATCGTTCTGCTAAGTCTACCGCAAGATCCAGTGCTTCATCTTCGTATGTAATTTCATGAAAGACTTCGTAATACGACCGTAGTCCACGCAAAATCCTTTTGGTATTCTTATTATTAGGCTGATCAATTATCATTCGCTGGAACCGACGTTGAAGGGCACGATCTTTTTCAAAGTTCTCGCGATATTCTTCATTCGTTGTCGCGCCAATACATAGTAGTTTGCCGCTTGCTAACAATGGCTTCAACAGATTTGCTACGTCGAGATTTGAACCACTTGCCGAACCAGCACCCATAATCATATGAATTTCGTCAATGAATAGAATAGCATTGTC
>ENA-OSIY01000842-OSIY01000842.1-marine-metagenome-genome-assembly--contig:-NODE-842-length-16774-cov-10.169731_pt1 | contig 16774 bp, 27 predicted proteins | sample MGYA00237884_ERZ534233 | MGnify/ENA primary metagenome ERZ534233 (study PRJEB26412, sample SAMN06343840) | marine metagenome | isolation source: estuarine water | place: USA: Columbia River Estuary... | reverse complement strand
TCTGTATTGTCATAGACAAAATAAAAGTAACCCTTTCCAGCATATAAATTTAAATGTGGGTTACCAATTTTTTTAATTATTTGATTGCGTGTCATTATACTGTCTCCTCAACTTGTAATTCTTTGAAGCCAACAAATGCACATTCAAAAACTTGGTCATATTCAGGAATTACTGTGCCATTTTCTCTTTGAGCATGAACAATAAATCTATCAAATGCCATTGAAGATCGTTGACCTAAACCATCTTCTCTATACTTCAAAACAGTTACATCATTGTTATAATCACCATTTGCAATCGTGCTACCATCTTCCAGAGTAAAAGAAGTTTTCTTGATAGACCAAGACCCCTCAATGTTATTTGTCCAGCGATATGCATATTCAAGACAATCATCAGTTGTTCCGAATGCAGATAATTCTACTGGAATTTGAACTACAGCAACTGGTGTAAATTCTTCAATATTGCCAGTTTCGCGGTTACGATTTGCATGTTGTACTGTGATTTTCATTTTGTATTCTCCGTTAATGTTTGTATTTATTCACTCAATATAGCAGTTATTCAGATGCGGTCAAGCACTAAATATATCATTTATATATCATTATGCCTGACCTGAGAAGTTATTTATGCCGCCACCTCTGCCGTATCTGTTGACCAGTTACAGCCTTTATGCAGTCTGCCGTTTTTGAACATTCGCTTAACACAAACATAATTAACAGAATTTCTGCCAATCCAAAATTTGCCTAAGTTTACTGCGTGAAACAAATCATCTGCATCAAGCTCGATAATGCTATCTTCAGTATGTGCATGTAAAACAAATGATGAATTATGTGCTTTTCTTTTCAAGCGCAGTAATGCCGCCTCGTCTGAAAATATAAAATCAGCATTCTTTAATTTTTTAATTTGATTTTCCATTATTTAATCTCCCAATTATTAATGTCTTCATGGTCAAACAGTGTATCTTTCTTCCATGTGATCCACTGATCCATATTTTTTAATGTAGTATTCCAATGAATTTCTCTTGTTCGAGAATGCCTATGCATAATATATCCATGCGGATAATCGCGGCTGATAAAGTAACCAGCCTGCTCAAGCTCGTCACTCAATCTCCACTTTCTGCCAGTGTTACGATTAGACTTTGGATCTTTCCAATCTTTTACAAAATTTTCCATTTATATTCTCCGTTAATGTTTATGTTTATTCACTCAATATAACAGGTATTCAGATGGCGTCAACAACATAATGATATATAAAAGATATATTTTCCGCTTGACCCAATCTGATAATCTGTTAGATTACTTAAATAACATAAACACAAATGGAGAATACAAAATGACACTTACTGAAAATCAAAGCGCCGCAATGACTGCCTTAATCAAAAATTGCTTGGATGTTATGGGCGGCACTTGCGTTGCAGATTTAGTTGACGACCCTTGGGTATATGCGAGAGCTGAAGATCTTGTAAATGCTGGTTGGACGCAGAAGCAAGCTGAGGGTACTTTTGGATCATTAGTTGCTGGCGGTTATATTTATCACGATGTTGGTGGTAACTACACTAATGATTTATATGCCCTTGATGGTTACGATGTAGATTTTAGCAATCTACTTCAGTTCCACAAATAGGTGGCGGCATGAATACTTCAATGATCATCGACGGATTGGCTATGGCACTTTTTGCTTTAGCCGCCGTTCATCTTCCAGAAATTATAGTTTATCTGGATCACTTAATTAACATTAACTTAGGAGAATAAAATGCGATTATATACTACACCAAAAGGGCAATGGGCTGGAACGCAAGCTGATGCAAAAAAGCTGGGCGCATATGTTGAGTATGATGTGCCTACTAATAAAGCCGATTTGCTGGTTTTCTTAAATAAGTATAAAGTCAATGATTATGCTTATCAGGGATACAGCGCTCCACTTGAGGAAAACCCTCAGCCAGCAATTATCCGCGACGTGGCTACTGTTAAGGAGAGTTCATGGACGAACATCCGCCGCGTTGCTGAAGAGGCGTCATTGAAGGATCTGACGACTGCTATGGTTATCATCATGACTAGAATTGATGATGAGATTTATGAGAAAGGGGTGAAGTGATGGATAAATTACAGCAAATTAAAAGCTCTTGGTCACAGCATATAACACGTCAAAAATGGCTGGAAAGGATGGGGGGTGAAGAATACGATTACCGCCATCGCCAGCTTGGTATTGAACCAAGAAATGTTATGTCAATTGATTTTGCTAAATATAATATTGATATGAAACCCATGAAATTTCAGTGTCCTTGGGCGGCACTTTCACTTTTGCTTGTAGGAGAATAAAATGCAAACATTAATTATTAAATCAATACACGAGCATGGCTTTGGTTTTGCTTTTACCAAAGATGAGCATGACCAAGTGTTTCTGCCTAAAAAACTTTTAGCAGATTTTGAGCATCTGGATTGGTTAGAACCAGCAGATGAGGTGTATGCAAAAATTATACCAAATTATAAAGATAAATTAGATGGTGGTTGTAAGTACGTTTGTACTTACATTACTATTGATAGGTTTGATCCAGTTTATGTTGCCAGTGTCAGGGAAGCATTAGGTGAAGTTATAGAGACAATTTGCCCAACAAAAACACCATTTGTTCCATCGTTTGAGCCAACAGTTGATAAGGGCGATTTATTAAGTGAATTAAATAATCGATTAAACGAATTAGTAATTGAAAATAAAGTTTACACAGATCGCATTGAAACTATATCTGCAATAAATAATTTAGATGAATTAAGCCTTAAAATATTTTTATTTCATAATCTTGAAAGCTCAGATCCATATTTATATAAATTATTATTTAGCACGATTGAGCAAGGTTTTTTCCCAAATCGCGTTTGGGGATGCTTAAATTATATGGTTGGTAATAGTTTATTTTCATATAGCAAACCAGAAAGAAATAAAAGCATTCGTAACCCTATATATTTTTATGATGTAATATTAAGATCTGATAAATTTTTCTTAAATTTTCCAAACTTTGGTAAAAAATCATTAAGCGATCTTAAATCATATTTGAGTGAATTTGGTTTACAGCTAAATACAGATTTAAAAGATATTAAATATGAAACATTAAAATCTTTTAATTTGCATAACAAAAAGAACGATTATTTATTTGTTAAAACGAGGGAAATAGTATGACATTTTATACAACGCTCGTTCTCACATATGTCATTGGCGGCGTGGAGCTACAGGACACCACGCTCTATCGCAGTGCGCGTGAGTGTGGCGACGCATTGCCAGCAGTCTACAAACCATACGAGAAAATGGACAGTATGGCTCAGTGCATCGAAACTAGCCACGTCAGCTCATCATTTATTGTACCAAAGCTCAGACCGAAAGGATTATCCAATGGCAAATAAATATTATCCATGCCCAGAATGTAATGGAGCAGGCGAAACGCTATTCGAGAAAGATTATAATATCTTTCATGAAACTTACCTGTATGAAAAAGCTGATTGCACTAACTGCGCTGGCACTGGTTTAATACTACCAGAAATGCCAAAAGCTAGAACCCGTATTCCAAATTTGGATGCCAACGGAAAATTTAAAGGCCATGATGATGAATAAGGAGAATACAAATGACATCGAAAGAATGCTACCAAGCGATAACACGATTAATAAAATTAAATTTGATGGTGCAGGAAGATCTAATGAGCAAAGAGAAGAGAACCAAGAGCTTCTATCTGTTTATGATGAAAGAACAGCAAGCCCTACTGGAGAATGTAGAACACCAACTTTCGCTTATGCGACGAAAGAACAAGTCACCCAAGCAATGATGGATGAGCCTACACATAAATTTGAGATCATGTATTCACACCTGATGTATAATTTTGAAAAAGATCAGATTAAACGTGGCCTAAGAAATAAGATTAACAAAACTTTTGAGAGGCCACGCCAAATCACTGTTAACAAATCATCACATAAAAGTTTTATTAGTGATAATGATCTCAGAAAAATCAAACCCATATCAAAAAAGAAAACTGAAACTATACTAAAGTATATAGACAAGGGCAAACGCGCAACGACAACAATGGTTGCGATTGGCACTGGTCTGGGCGTTTCAGATCTGGCTTGGTCATTAAACGTCTTGTATATGCAAAATTTAGTTGACCGAGCTTATGAGCGAACCACGCCAATTATCGGTAACGCAGGGGCAAGGTCATTGCGTTACGTTTACTTTAAGAAAAAATAATGTATCGTGTGGGAAAGCCATGCCCGACTTTGCCCACACGTTTTATTATGTAAATTTGCATAAATCTTCAAGCAGTTTATTTAATCTATGAAGCTGTTTATTACTTGCTTTAATAATTCCGCTTCATTTACAAACTGTTCTGGGTACAAGCGAGTTGATGTTTTTTTGATAATTGGATCATCTCCCCTAGCCCAATAGATCTTTCGTATATCATACGCCACCAATGCATATATATCGGATTTTTTATTGTTTCCCACTGGGCTTGTTCCCCAGCGATACTGGGTTTTATTTCCAGTTGTCTTGCTGGCAGTCTTAACTTGTAAAGTCAGAAGTTCGCCGCTTGGCGTTTTTAAATACGCATCGTCAACTTCATGCTGTACCAAAATGCAAGAAATGCCAGCAAAGGCTAATCTTGATAGAGCCAGAAATTCCCCAGCTCTACCAATATTGTTACTATGCGTTGAGCCACTCATAAATCTTGTTTGTCTCAGTTGTTCTGTCCGTGAGGCCATGTTCGCCACCATTTACTCGACGACAGATTTTTAAAATTGTTTCGTCGTTCACACCATCGTCTGCAATGTCGAATAACTTGTTTTTATTAAAGAACCACATTGCCGTATCAAATGCGTAATCCTCAGCCACCAGATCTGGGTCTGTCATAATCTCAGGTAAACCCATGTCGGAGCTGAATGCCCTGTAATTATTTTTCCCTGTGATCATAAGATAACCTCTGCCAGAAAATAAAGCGCCATCATTAGTATTAGCATCGTTACCCATGCGTCCACCATAAACCTTATTAGCTAATGCTGTTGGGTTTCGAGAATATCCCTCGCAGGACGCCAGATCAGGAAAACGGCTAGGCCAGACGCGCATCATACTATCCGCGCTGTAGTTCAGATTTTCTCTGGTATGCCGCCAGTGACCGCTTTCGTGGCTCGCCTGACCCATTAGGTGGGCGGCTCGTTCATTTGATAGCTCGAAGTGCTGGGCAATGGCCTTAGCCGTGTTCTTCCCAAAATGTCCGTCTGCCCCAACCCCAATTCTATCTTGAAGTTTTTTCATTGCTTCTGTCATTATTTTTTACTCCCAAAATATTTACTTACACCACGCATCCCAATTGATGCACTCACAATACCACCTAAACTGTATTGATACCAATCAGGCATATTAGACAGCGCGGCAAAACCAGCTTGCACAATGCCATTTCCCCAATCGCCACAAAACGCTAAAATTAATGGTATCGAGAAGAGCAGAGTTATCCACTCGTCTTTCCAGCTATTCTCAGTGGCTTTCATGGCGGCAATATCCCAATCGATCTCGCCAGTAGCTATTTTCATTTTTGTTTGGGCTTCAGCCTGCTTCACAGCAGTCTTGCCCTCGATCATAGTTCCAGCAAGATCTGCAACTTTGCCTAATAATCCTAGTCCAGCTATCATTTGTCTTTTCCTTTCGCTAATGCGTTTGCCCCAAAGAATACAGATACGATGCCAGCAACAGATACAAAGTAAATGCTTGCCATTGAACCTAATATTTTGGCGGCTTCAATTAATCCAAATACATCTGCTAGAATGACCGCAAAGGGGTATAGGAGCATCCCTGACAGGGCATACCATGTCATTCTGCGTTGTGCATCACGCTGGGCGTCTTCATCCTGCATTCGTAAGCGCCTATCTTCCAGAGCCATGCGATCCCATTCAGCCTGATCGATTGATCCATTGCCATCTACATCAAATTTTTTAAATTCATCCATATTAATCCGCCAGAGGATTATCCAGCGCCCTTTGTAGTTTCTTGGTTAACTTATCTTCCAGATCCTTCATCTCAATATCTTGAGTGCTGGAAATTCTATTTCTTTGCGTTTCAAATCTTAGCTCCGCCTTATCTATCATTTCCCTAACTTTATCTTCAATTTCACGCACCATATCCTCAGTTCGATCCGCCTGCCTCTCAATGCCCAAAATATCATTTAGCAACCCAGTTTTGATCTCGCGTGTGTAATCCATAGTTTGTTGAATGTTAGCGTCCATTAATTCCATTTGAGTTTGGTATTCCTGCAAATCAAGGCCAGCAACCTCTTCAATCTTTTGCCACATTAGCAAGCCGCCATATAGGCCAGATCCAATTGTAGATAGAAACGCAAATATTGCCAATATTGACCCAGCCGTTAACTTCATGCCACCAGCTTTGATTTGGCGATCTGCCAGCCCATCAATACCATCTGCAATTTTCGTTGTATCGACCATTAGTTCTCAAATTCCACTTCTGAAGATTGCAAGTTTTTCATGGCGTCCAGCTCTTCCTGCAACATGCGAATTTCCATTTTACGTTGCAACAGCTCCACTTCAAATAATTTCTGGCACTCAATACGCTTCCTTGGTGCATTCAGTGGAATAACAATGCGAGCATAAACGCCAATATCTTTGCCTCTCGCGTCAGTGTTAAGGCCAGACAGCAGGCCAGTTAAGCCATATTCCAGAAGTGTCGAACCTGAGATAGAGTTTGAGCATTCAATACTGCCAGATCTTATTCTGTCGGATTGTGTATTCAGATTTGGCGTTGGTAACGCCAGAGACAGTGACGAGCTATCGGCAAACGCACTGCCAGCAATTAAGGATAGAATGATTGCATATTTCATTTAGTTCCCCCTGTAATCTTTGAGCATACCATAGATCTTACAAATGGCTTAGAACCTCGTTCTTTCATAGTCTTCGAAATTGTGCATATATACTGCGCCTCGTCCATATCGCTCTTTTTAACATATACATCAAAGTTTTTTCTAGTTTGGTAATCAACTTTTATTATTCTATGCCTTGTGGAAAATGGAAGCCCCACAAAATTTTTATCAAATAGTGCTATTCTGTAATATTTAACGCGCTCTCTCTGGTTAAATATAGACAGCTCAAATTTTACCACATCTTTAACTGTGGAATACTTCATTTTTGGGTAGGCAGGGGTCTGTTCGTGAGCAGATACGCCAGACCCCAATAACGCAATGATTACAAATGCTTTTAATTTGGAATACATGATGCAGTCGTTTGGGCAATATAAGTGCCTCCCGTAAACGGCTTGTTACTTCCGCCGCCATACTCAGCCACACTTGATACAGCAAACCATGTAGAACCAGCAGTTGTTAATGAGTACGATGTAGTCGCCCCAGAAACAGTTTTAGCGCTATCATATCCTGACATGCCAGCGTCACTGGTATTGCTCACTGCAACAGATCCCGTCCACGTTACAACGTCATTTAGAGATGGTGATGATGTAAAACTTGTTGGGTATGTGATGTTGGCTGTGTAACTGTTTGCTATCGCAACATCGATGCGGATCTCTGGCAATATTCCACCATCAGACGCCGATGTTGATAATTTGCTGGGCGTCGGATTTCCGTATGCGCCAGTTTTAGTTGTTTGGATTACACACTTAGCCGCCACATTGCCGACTATATCTACACTATTTGCAAAAGCTGGTGTGGCTAGTGCTAACAGTGGAATTGCTAAATATTTCATATTAACCTCACTTATATTGCATGTTTACCATTTCTTCATGCTTTAGTTGTTGTGCCAAATTCGCCCTTAAAGCTCTTTTGTTATCTGGCATTTGTTTTTGACTTAATTTATGCTTATCTTTGTATATACCACCATTTATCTTGAGATCATAGTACGTTTGCAAATTGGTTTGATTGTTAATCATATTGATAAGCTCATTTTGATTATAATCTTGAAACATAGTCAAAGCATTTTCAGCAGACATCAGACCCAGCTCTATTTTAGTTGGCTTATCATTATCTTCATCATCTTCTGGTATTTCAGCCTTGTCTGGATATTCGTATTCTTCCTCTTCAATAGTATCCACAACAGCGTCATCTTCTAATGCATTATAAACTTCAACTATAGGCACTTCTGGCACTGGCTTCACATAACCAGCACAACTTGGGTTTAGCTGTGGGTCATAGCACTCATCAACTCTAAATGTGTAAATTACTGTGGCATCCTTGACGACGCCTTCACCTTCAACTGTGATAGACCCATCGCCCCATCTCTCTAATGGTATGTTTGATAGTGGAAATGATTTTGTAATTGTATTGGATGGGACGCCAGACCAATCGTCAGTCTCGCTAAACGCATACCCATCGCCATCAAAATTAAGATTGCCGACAGTGACTTTCATGTCTGCGTCAGTTTCTTTTTCTGTTCTATACCTGTAAATCAGGCCATTTATATCAATGCCACCAATAGGCGGAAAGACAGATGACATAGCCCAGTTTAGACCATTTCTGGCGGCGTTAGCACTTGCACCATACTTAAATGGATCTGCGCTAGAGTAAGAGCAACATAAACAAAGTGCCGATAATGACACCAAGCCCAATTTTAGTTTCAGCTTGTTCATCAAAAAGCCTTTCTACTAGATTTTTCTGGTCTTCGCTAATACGCGCTTCCACAGCTTTCATCTCCCATTCAAGTCTGGCCTCATCTCCTATTTTCCCATTGATTGGACAGGGCGTGCCAGCGTTTTTCATTGCCTCTTTGACCCTATCGTCCTCGCAAAGCAGTGAAACTGACGCAACACGCATTCCGAGGTCTGATAATAGCTTACTTGCCCTTATGCGTTCACAGTTCAAGTCTTTTACAGTCTTGCCGCCAGAGATGCCTAATATCTGCGTTTGCACTGCGCCTGAGATCCCCACGACACATAAATCAGATCCGCTTGTACTAACTTGTGGAGCTATAGCTGATGGTGGTGGGCTGTTAATCGTGGTATCCATAGACCCATCAGATATAATCCTGCTTTCTGATCTTATTACATCATCATCTTCAGCATAAACAAAACTGCCAAAAACAATGAAAAATCCAATTATTAGTAAACGTAGCATTTTACTTCCGTTCTAATATGCGATCCATCTTTGCGTCGATCAAATCTAGCCTGCCGAACAATCTATTCATTGACGCACTATTATCAGATTTCGTCACATATTCCTCTCGCGTTCTGTTCAACAGAATTTGTAATCTGTTCAACTCTAAAACATATCCGCGTAAAACAAAACCCACAAACGCCAATGCGAATGTGAGCGTGCCACTCCATAGGTCTGCCATTTCCATTAGTATTTGCCCTGCCATACTCTTAAATCCGCAAATTCTCCAGATGTTAATTTTCGTTTAACGACTTGATTAGCCGCTTCTGTGTCACTCCAGCTCACGCCAGCCTCTTTAAGCCAAACGCCAATTAAAGCCGCATCAACTTGTGCAATTAGCTTATGATCTGAGCCAAAAGTATTATCTGAATTTTGACGAGCGTATTCTGCGTCACGCATCATTTGGCTACCATCAAACGTGCGTTTTATGTTAATTTCGCCATTGTCAGATATTTCAATTTTTTCGCCTATTTTCGAGCTTGCCATATTACGTTCTCTTAGATTTAGTGCCAGAACATTTCCAGCGTTTGCGTGATAAATTTAATGGGCTATTCGGATTTTTAGCCGCTTTCGGAGATCTCTTCTTTTGACCAGCAGATCGGGCGCAATATGCGTCACCTTTTTTTGTGCCAGCTCTTACTCTCGGCTTACCATCACTCGCTAGGCCAGCTTGTCCGTAACTAATTTTTCTTCCATTAACTACTTTTGCTTTTGCTTTGCCAGCTCTTGGTTTTGCCATAAATCACTCCTGATAGTAAATAAGGGGGGTTTCCCCCCCTTACTATAGTTAGTTTATGAAGTTGTGCAATCTGCTACCATGCCGTTTGCCGCTTCTGAAGTACATACCAAAGTCAATTCTGTAGTTAATTGTCTTTTTGTGTTGTCGCCTGTTTTCGCAAGTTCAACATTTTTCATTGGGCGTAGCGTAGCCACTTGCCATGTGTCGTTCTGCATTAAGAACACATCACGAGATCTGTTCTCTCTCGTTGGCCTTAGCGATATTTCGCCCCAAGGGGTTAAATATATGGAAATTGAGTTGATAACCCTCTCATCAGATCCCACCACATTCGCTCTTTGGTTGTTGTTACCAGCAAACCCAAGACATTTTGTCATATTAAATGCTGACAAATATGCAGTCTTTGATCCTGTTCCGCCATTTTCCCAAACGCTTTGCATCACTGTATCAAACTTAGCTTGAGTGAATACTGTTTGTGTACCATCAGTACGAGCATTTGAACCTGTACCATTAGCATCAGCGCCGCCAGAACCTTTGACAGTGTTTGATGTTAACCATGTTGGCGCACCAGCAAGCTCACGAGCCGCACTTGAAGAACCAGCCACTTTAGCATTGTTATCGAAAAGAGCCTTTTCTATATCAAGTTTCATGCTTTTTCCAGCCTTGAGGATTTGATAGCTCATCTCCTTTGCCTTGGCTATCTTTGATAAGCCCTCATCAGTGTCAGAAATAGCAATTGCATCTTTAAAGATTTGCGTTCTGTTGTTTAAACGAGTAACACCAGTTATTGCCGTAGCGACAGAATCGTCACCTTCAATATGGGCATTAGAAGCGCTTGATCTTAGCGTGTCTGTTGACCATTCATGCAAAGTTGACTTTGCAGTTGTTTTTTTACAAGAAGAAAGGAAGGGGCTTTCGTCGGGTGAAATATTATAAATAATATCTTGGATGTCTTCCTTGATACTATTTGCGTTGTCGATTGAATCGTACAGATTACTTGGCTGTGCCATGAGTTTGTCCTTTCAGAGACTAGAAGACTAACTAATCGTTAATCATTGTTTAACATCAGGCTCAATGCATCATCGATTGAACCTGTTTTCATTAAGCGCTGTTGCGCCTTTTGTCGCTCCGCTTGAACGCCAGTTGATTTTCGCTTCTTTACGCCAGCCTTAACGACAGGACGAGCTTTCTCGCCTTTTGTCTGCGTAGCCTTACGCTTAGATTTCAATTCCCGATATTTCCTCGCATCATTCAATGCCTCGATGTATCTCGCGTCAGTTACCATAGACATTTCGTCTTCAGTAAATCCGTAAGCCACACCAGTTTGAACAAGCGATTGCTTTAATGCTTCACCCTTAACAGGATCTGCAATTTCTGGAATACGCTTTCTAAGAACCTCGGCCTGCTCTTGCAGATACGTCTGATGCGCCTGCGACTGAGCTTGCTGTTGTTGGTGTTGTAAAGTTTGAACCTGATACATTGATTGATCAAATGCAGTCTTCGCCTCGTCGTACTTCATTTTTTGTTCCATGTACCCGATTGGGTCACTCTCAAAAAGTTCAGAGCTAGGGGGCGTAGGTGCTACCAACGATCCATTTTGTATCTGATTTGCTAAACCAAGAGCTTGCGCTTCTCGCCTCGCTATTTCGGCTTCCTTCTGCTCAAACTGCTTTCGCACTTGGGCTATTTCTTGAAACCTTTTGTTAATCGCCTTCTGACCAGCCGCATCACGTTGTAACTCAGCCTCTGTCCAATACTGCTTCTCTCCGTCTACTGTGACTTCGATCATTCTTTCTTGGTCAGGCTCAGTGTCATCAGCCTCTGTTTCTTCGTAGTCGATTTCGCTATCATCATCGCTGGATAGCTCTTCAGCGTCATCTGAACCCTCGTCTTCAGCTTCCATTTCTTCAGCTTCGCCGTCGCTAACTGCTTCCACTTGTTCTGGAGCTTCGTTCAAATTTTGTTCCTGATCATTTTCCGCGTCAGGTGATACGATCATGCTGTCTACAGCTTCTTCTAGGGTAGTCGATGCCATCGGTGCTACTTCCTTTGTTTGTGATCTAAAATAATCTCTGCATTTACTTTTGCGTCGAGAATTACTTCGATCTGGTTTAAAGCCCTCACTATTGAATGAGCTTCCTCACGCGCATCAACGTCTGATGCACTACTTTCTGCAAAGATCTTCATTTGATCTTCACGAACATTCTCTACAAATTTCTGAAAAGCAGTATCGTTTTTTAAACGTCTGGCCTCTTCAGCTTCTAATCTTATAACTTGCGCCATTATTACATATTTCCTTGTGCAATGCCACCAATCATGCGGTTTTTATCCTGCTCTGATTTTACTCTGGCAACGTCAACTCTAGTGCCATATTCTCCATAAATCTTGGCGGCGTCTACAAGTAAATCTTGCGCCATTTGATCGCGTTTCAAATCATCTGCCTGAGCATTCTTCGCCATGTCCATTTGTAACTTGGCGGCGTCAGCTTGCATCTTGGCTTGCACTTTCATTTGCTCTGCCTGCAAGAATGCCGCGTTTGGATCTTGTGGTTGACCCTGAGCCGCTTGTGCCGCCTGCTGTTGCTGTAGCATTTGCATCTCAATTTCTTCAGTTATTGGCGCAAAATACCTGTCGGCATTTCGTATTCCTGCAACTGCCAATTGGTCAGCTAATGTATTGCGAATATTGGTGAGGCTCACTAGACCATTTTGAGCGCCGTAATTTTGGTACACAAATTGTTGCATTTGGAGGGCTTGGTTAAGCGCCATTGCTTTTTCCTCTTCCCTGCCAGTTCCTAATCCGACGTTTATCATCACGTCCATTGAGCCATCCCAGATGCGCGGATCTACAGGCACAAACGAGCCGTTCATTCGCATCATTTGCTCTTCATCAATATTCTTGTGGGTTAGGCGCAACATAAGGCCAAATAGGTCTTTCATGCCATCCGCAAGGTTTCTCACCATTACTTCGGTTTGACCAGCTCCAGCCTGTATTGTGGCCTGCACAGCCGCTTTAGTGGTAGACTGCATTGCATCTGGATCTAACCCCATAGAGGCTCTGGAGACGCCTGTTTTGCTCTCTACAAGCCCATCTAAGTAAGTTAATGCACTTAATGTCTGCCCAGCGTGGAATGGCACTGATAAATCTTGAACCTGACCCATTTGTTGCATACGCACGATTGAGCCAATTTCGTTATTCAGTAAATCATCGATATTAACGCCAGATGTCACTGCCAGACGCGGATTGTTTGTCATTGCGACGTTATCCAATATGCCTCGTAAAACTGATGTTGCCGCGTCCTGATCATCCATCACTATCTCAGCTAGAGATCTGCCATAAAAAGTATGTGGCTCTGGATCAATTTCAAATTTAGCAAATGGCACTTCATCGCATGGCTCTAAATCAAGTAATTTATACTTTGTGCCGCCACAAGTTAATTTGTGTAGGATTGGTATTCCCGTCCCGTCCGCGTCAATTCTCATATATGCTTGGGTAATTGTCACGCTTTTCATTGCTGGATCTGCTGGATCTTCATCACTAAAATCAGTGTCGTATCCGCGTCGAGCAAATTCTTCACTTGATGATGTATCGCCGCCGCCCTCAAAGCTGTCTAATCCAAATATCTCATCATGGTCAAATCCCATTGCAACAACGTCGCCAGCTCTCATCTCAGTTCTGTGAGCTACCAGATATGCATCTTTCATTGTCCTTGCATCTCTGCTTATGAAAAATTCTTCTGGCGGTACGCTTTCTATACACAATTCACCTTTTTCTTTTTGCAGGCTAATCTTTGCGCTGTGAATAGGCATCTCCATTTCCATGCCCATAGCGTCCATTTCAATGACCATTTCCATGCTGTGTTCCAACACTGTCACGTCATCGTCTTCGATCAGGTATGTGTATTCATCGTCAGATAAATCTGTATATGTGAATATTTCTGCTTCTGGATATGTCATCCAGTATGCCTTTACGATACCTTGCTTCTTAACAAGTGCATCTTGGAACGCATCATTAATTACGCGGTAACCATTTAATCTGGTAAATTCGTGGTGCATAAATTCTGTGGCTTGATCTGCCATAGCCACATCTTCTGCGCCTCGTGGTATATATTCCACTGGCTTTGCAGTGCTTAGGAAAATACGCATTAAACTTGGCTTAACAGCGCGTACTGTGTCACGCACTTTAGTTGCCACAACGCTACTGCGCCCATCCTCGTGACCTAAGTGAACCTCGCCATCGTAGTATTCTTGTGCTTTAATTCTATCTTCAGCAATCTCGCCCTCGACAAAAGAAACAGCATCCTCAATGGCATCCGAAACTATACCCTCGATTTCAATTATAGATTTTGGTTTTAGTTCCATGTTTTTTCCTACTGATTAACTGTTTCTTCGGCTGTCATTAATCCCTTATTAATCAAATAAGCTCTTAATGCGGCTTCAGCTCTTTCCTGTCCAACGCCGCTTAACTTCCTGCCGCCAAGCACACTTTTGACTAATGCATCAACATTCTGCTGTTGCATTTTTCCTGCGGCATATTTCGCTCCGCTAGTTGCGGCTGATGTACCTAGCACAGTGCCTCCAATTATAGCTGGATCTGCCATTCCTGCCTTTTCTAAGACATACGCAGAGCCGCCGCCAGTTGCTATGAGGCTAGTGGGGTTTGTTGGGGCAAATTTACCTATAAAGTTTAATATATTTTCTGTTGTTCCGCCTTGGACAATGCTTTTCATTTGCTCAATTTCGTCAGGCGACCAGCCAAACTCTTTTCCTTGTATAAGGCGATTAGTAAATGTTCTAAATTGGTTTCTAAGCGCTTTATCAAAGTTAAGATTTGAGTCAGATCTATTCTGGGCAAGCTCAACTATTGTATCAAGAGTATCAGCCTTACTAGCTCTATGGTACATGGCATTGGCTATTTTTATATCGTTATTAACATTCCCCGAAACTTCCTCGAAAATATTTAATATTTTACTTATTGCTCCAGCATCAGTTCCGCCATCTGCACGTTTAAGTGCATCTAAATATCTGGCCTTTAGGTTTTTACGAAAAGTAAGCATTGACGCGCCATCCATTGCCTTACCAGCTTTGCGTTTAAACATATTGTATAAGTTACTAGACCCTGCACCAATTTTAGTGTCTAACCCAAGATCTGGGTCTAGCAAGCCTTCACGACGCATCATTTGATCAACTGCATCAAACATCTTTTGGGTTTGATCTCCAACAATTACAACGCCTTTTTGTTTTTGCTTTTCATATATAAGACTTGCCGCCTGACTTAACTGAAGAGAATTTGTTGGCGCGTCTGGATTTTTAGTTAAAAGTTTGGTTGTGAACGCATTACCGCCAACGCCAACTGTAGCACCCACAATTTCTGCCAGCATTTTTGCTGTTGGGCTATTAGGAAATATTTGTTCTGCTGTAGTTCCAGCAACACTTGCAGGAAGGCCAATTGCGGCTTCAGTACCAATAAATTGTGCTGGCTTATCTTTTATATAACTGGCTGTGTCTTTTACAATTTCCTTAGCCGTATTTAGTATATTTGGAGATTGCTGTGCAACTTGACCAATCTTCTGCCCAGCAACTAGAGGTGCTGACGCAACTAGAGGTGGTATTGAACCAATAATTTCGCCGCCAGATCTTACATATTTCTGTGCTGTAGTTTGAGGAGCAACGTCTGATATGGCATTACCACCAGTTAAATAGTCCATTCCCTTTTCTATACTTGCAGAACCGCCAAATGGTGCATCACCTACATCAACACCTAATTTGCTTAAACCAGCCGCCGCCATATCTACAGGAAACCCAAATCCGCTTGCTATGGCTTGATTTATACCAGACGTTCCTTGCTCAATTATGTTTGTATCACCTACAGGATTAGCTTGCGCTTTAGATCGCTTGTCTAACTCAGTCTTAAATCTGACCATATTAATAATATCATCGTCTACTGTAGCACTTTCTAAAGCAAGCTGTATTTCTTCTGTGGTTTTTTCTGCTAAGTTCATATCAGCCGCCTTTAATTAATCTTTTACTACAAAATAATCTTCTGGGTTTTTTACTTCAAAAACAGGGTTAGCTTCAGTAAATTTAGCTAATAATATATTAAATCCTGTATCCAATATTCCATTTTTTTCAATATATTGGTTTGCCATCTGTTGTATTAAAAGTTTTCTGTTAGCAATTTTTTGTTGCATTGACACTAACGCTTGGTTTGATTCCATACTTTTATCAAGACTTGGCTGAATATCCACCACAAATTTACGATCACCCTCTGAAAAGCCAGCGCCTAACGAGCCGCCCATACTATCCAAAACAAGCTGTGATGTAATAGACCTAAAGTTTTCCATACTTGAAACATTTGCTGGATCTCCGCCTAGAGCTTCGACAATTTTCCTAGCCTCAACCAATCCCTCTTGTAACGCCCCAGATCTAAATTTTGGGTCTGCCATAAGATTTTGCAACTGCCTAGATCTCATCAATATGTTTTGAGCATTGTTTGCGTCTTCAGTAATCTTTTCAAGCATACTAATGCCATATTCGCCTAAACCTTTTTTCCACGCATCTTCCATTTTATTATTAATCGTGGTGTTAGACTGCTGTAATTTTAAGAAATCAGTAAAAGATCCAGCATAGCCGCCATCCTTAGCCGCTTTGTAATCTTTCATTTTAGTTGTTCTATTATCTTTAGGATTTAATCTATTTGCCGCAATTGCAGATAATACGTTGCCAGCCGCGCTTGGGTTAGCCCTGATTATCGCCGCCATGTCAGACATGCCGTTAGCTTCTAAGTATTCAATTGTCTTGTTAACATCACCAGCTTTTACTCTTTGAGCGCCACGATCTCTAATAGCCTCGCCAGCTCTTAGCTCTGGCAATATAAGTGGGTCTAAACTTGCCGCAAAATTCTCTAGCCCAGA
>ENA-OSIY01000840-OSIY01000840.1-marine-metagenome-genome-assembly--contig:-NODE-840-length-16779-cov-6.209855_pt1 | contig 16779 bp, 28 predicted proteins | sample MGYA00237884_ERZ534233 | MGnify/ENA primary metagenome ERZ534233 (study PRJEB26412, sample SAMN06343840) | marine metagenome | isolation source: estuarine water | place: USA: Columbia River Estuary... | reverse complement strand
GATTCCGAAACCTCGTAACCCATTTGTTCAACATCTGATTACGAAGAAAAGTGGTGCACACGGCAAAACACAAAAAGCCCAACGCCGTGATGATAAGGCTGAACTTCGTAAGAGTAACAAACCACAAGACGATTTTGACAAGGAATAACTTTCTCAAAATCGTCTTTCGGGGGGTGGCGAAACCAGTAGACGCAGCGGCATAGATGGGCCGTGGAGTTACAGTGAGGCACATTGAGTGGATGGTAGTAGGTGCGCAACGAGGCCATTTGCAAGAGAGTGTGTAAGGTATAACTCACCTGAAGGTGCAAATCCTTCTCCTCTGACCAATATTTAGAAAGATTTATTATGAGCGACATATACTACGCTATTGCCGATATACATGGCAGAAAAGATTTACTTGACCTTGCATTGAAGGAAATATTCTCACGACAAGACACTGGAAAGATCATTTTCATGGGTGACTACGTTGATCGCGGTCCAGATAGCGGCGGGGTCGTTAGTTATTTGATGTCGTTACCACCAGAAGGATGGGAGTTCATCTGTCTCAAAGGTAATCATGAAGACATGTTGATGTATGACTGGTCATCGTCAAATGAACTGTATGATCCAAAAGTGTTGGATAGTTTCGGCGGATACCTTGACGATGAAGTATTGCGTTGGATCAACAGACTAAAGATTTATCACATTGAAGATGATAACATCTTTGTTCATGCCGATTGGGATGAACATCTAACAGAACGTCAACAGACCGAAGCAGCAATGATTTGGCGTAGACGTGGAAGATATGCATCGTTTGATCATCCAACCATGTATCTAAATCATGGGCATACTCCACATGGCGATGGTCCAGTGTTCGCAGTAAACCGCTGTAACTTGGATTGCGGCGCTTTCTACACTAACCGTCTGTGTGTTGGAGTTTATCAAAAAGGATCAAAAGGTCCGATTACTACGTTTGATGTAGAAAATCGTTTGTAACATAAAGCCTTCGTAGTTCAACTGGATAGAGCATCGGTCTTCGAAACCGAGAGTTGCAGGTTCGAATCCTGCCGAGGGCACCATTTATAGGAGTAATGATATGGGTCTATTTTGTCTGGCGACAAAAAATACTATCGTGGATGATGTGGAATCTGCAATATGCAATTTACAATTGTTCTTAGATAACAACCATCCTGATTACCTGCTAGATTTTGCATTGTTTAACATTAAAAATGCAAAAGAAAAGATGGAAGCACAAGAAAAGTATTGACATATCAATCACTTACTGCTATAGTAATAAAATAATCAAAGAGGAAATGAAATGAAAATCTCGCTACGTAAGGCAGACGCAATCCAGCGTTCAATCAATGAAGCAATCTCAGGTATTGACCTGAAAACCGAAATCACTCTAAATGAGTTTGAACGTCCAACCGACAAAATCGCTGCCGCTAAGGTAAGTTTTGCCGAGGCACTAACAAAACGTGATAGTCTTATTGACGTGTTGTATGAGGTCCGTTACAAGACTGGACTTGAGAATACCAGCAATGGTGTGAGTATGCGTCTAACGCAGTTGGCACGTCTTGAAAAAGATATTTCCATGTATAAGCGTTTCGCATCAGTTGCGCCAATGGCTTCAACCGATGTGTTGGTTGGTAAACTTGGTAAGCTAAAAAGCCGAGAGACTGATGCATATGGTCGGTTTGGGGGGCAGGATGAGATTGTCACTACAATCATGGATGATGTCGCTGTTGAGGCATTCAAGGTGAAACTTGCATCCTTGAAAAAAGACAAGCAGCACATTCAGGACGAGTTGCTTGAACTCAATGTGAAGGTTCAAGTTGAACTTTCAGAGAAAGCGGTAGAAGTTCTGAAACAGGTAGGAATTCTATAAGAATTGGTGTAACCTTCGGGTTACACCTAGAGAAGAAATGATAGAGAGTAAGCGCGTAAACACATGTTTACATTCATTCAGGATTGAGCGTCATAGCTCGTAAATTGCCCATCCGTGCTTCAACTTTTTGGTCCAGTATACCAGTGGACATTGCAACTTGATCGTTGAAAATAAGGGGGCCATTGCATGTTGAGTTTTGCAGATTGCTCTAGTGGCCGTATTAGCCGTTGTTATTTGATATGTTTACTACTCGCATTTCTTCTCGAAAACGCCCTTCGGGGCGTTTTTTCTATTGACACGACCTCTCATATGAGATAAAAATAATGAGTAGTCAATAGGAGATAGCCAATGCTGATCGTCACCAACATCGCCGCCGTGAATGATGCCTTTGCTGCCAAGACGCCGCGCCCGATGCGTGATGTGATCCTTGAAATCTATCCTGATGCTACCATTGATTCCAATGGTCGTGCTCATGCTCCCCACGATGGATATATCTGTCATCTCACAGATCGTGAGTTTCGGGCGGGTGAATACTTGCCCATGAATGAACCTGATGAAAACTATCGGGTTATGGGTGGATCGGCACACATCCCCACCGCGATTGATGTTAACGGCAAAATCCATACTTGGGATGGCACTCGTGCGCAAAACATCGCAGTATGGGGTGAGTTGGTTGCCCAATCCAAAGCTGCTGATGCTGGCAAGTCCACGTATGTTGGCGGGATTGGTAGCAAAATCTCCACTTCTGTCACCATCGCTTTTGTCAAAGCGTATAACGGTGCTTATGGCACAGTTTGGATTCATGTGCTGAAAGATGCCTCTGGGAACGTGATCTTCTACAAGGGTTCCAAGTTCTTGGGTAAGAAAGATACGACTATCAATCTTACTGCCACTGTGAAGGCACATGACGTGCGTGACAATGTTAAACAAACAGTGATTGAGCGACCAAAACTGGTCGCTTGATAAGGTATTGATATGAAAGTCACTTATTACCATCAGTATTCCCATCATGTTGCCGAGCATTTTGGTTTGCCACTTGCTCATATAACCACGAGACATTTAAGGGTGTCCGATAATCATCATGTATCAGGTGGTGCAACAAAACGTATCCAAAATGCAGATAAGGTTTGGGTTCAAGTAGATGATGAACCCATTCGTGTATTGAAATCACGTAGCGGCAATATGGAGTTTGATCAAGATGAGTTCACTCGTATGTTATTTGTAGCAGAGGCTATAGAATATGACCAATAATGAATATGAGAAAATTATTGGAAAGAGTTTAGGCCCGATTGATTTGTATATGGCGGGAAGACGATCAGGAAAATCAAATACGCAAGTAGCGATGGTTGAATATCTACGTCAGCAAACGGAATATATTCGTGAATGCAAAAGCAAGGGATACACTTCCATTTACATAGAACATGGACAGAGGAAAGAAATGATTGATTGGTGTGTAAAAAACTGCACAAACCACTTTTGTGTCGTGGGGCAGTTATTTGTGTTTGAAAAAGAGGACGATGCAATGGCATTCGCGTTGGTGTGGTAAATGATCAAAACTGAAACATTCAACTTATTTTATAAAAAGTATCCATATCGGATAAAGGTAAACAATGTAGGACATTTACGTTATGTAGCTGTTGTTGATGATGACGACGATGATTATAATAAACACTATCAGAAGATGGAAGAACTGAATAAAGATATTCGCGCCGCCCATAAAAACATTGATCTATATCTAAAAAAATGCGGGGTTGATTACAAAACTCGCACCGAAATGTATCGTGTTTATTTCATAGAGGACCGTGAATGTTTTGAGTTTATATGTAAAACGTATGCAGATGTCATCTATGAAAAGACTGTTCCTTTCAGAAGTGATTTGGCGGAAGTGAACAAGAAATTACCAGTGAATACTGAAATCAGAAAATACTTGTATTTTGGAACATACAGGTTCAAGATGGTTGTTTCTGTTGATAATATACATAATTGCACAGATGCATCTCAATCAGTGACTGATGTTATGAATAACTTGAATATTGCTGAAAATGGTAAATGGATTCCGCATAATTTTAGATATTACGGACCCACACCCACAAACATTTATTTTGACACCTATGATCAGGTTTCTTACGCAGCCTTGATGTTTCAGAATGTGAAAATAAAAAAGATACATGAGGCGATATTGAAAGAGGAAACGTATCTAATCTAATCGGTGACATGTTCATTGAATCTTGTGTGATAAATACTGTCACTATAGGAGAATGAATATGTCACTATCTATAACTAAAGACCAACTTTGTTCAATACTCCCACATAACAAAGATGCGGGATCATGGTATGATTCACTACAAAAGTTTCTGCCGAAATACAACATAGACACTGCCTTGAGAGTTGCTGCATTTTATGCACAATGTGCACATGAGAGTGGTGAATTTACCACTACATCAGAAAATCTGAACTACTCTGCGGATGGGTTGAATAAAATATTTGCAAAGTATTTTGTGAATGCAGGACGAGATGCAGGTCCATATGCCAGACAGCCAGAAAAGATTGCTAACGTTGTTTATGCAAATCGTATGGGGAACGGTGACATTGCGTCTGGCGATGGATGGAAATACCGTGGTAGGGGTCTTATACAAACCACCGGGCATGATAACTACAGCGCATTTGCGAAGTCAATGGGCATGACGATTGATCAAGCGATTGCATATATTGAGACTAAAGACGGCGCAGTTGAATCTGCTTGCTGGTTTTGGACAAAAAATAACCTAAATAATCTTGCCGACACTAGTAACCTTACTGCGATGACCAAGGTTATCAATGGCGGGAATAACGGATTATCCGACAGAGTTGAACACTACAACCGAATACTTGGAATTCTGAACGGAAAAGTGGTTGAAACTGCACCGCAGACTTCCTCTGTTACACTGAAAGTTGGATCAACTGGACAAGATGTAATGCGATTGCAAACTGCTCTTGGATTGAAAGCTGATGGAAACTTCGGTCCTGCCACAAAAGATGCAGTTATGAAATTTCAATTGAAGAATGGATTGACGGCTGATGGCGTTGCTGGCCCAACAACTCTTTCAAAAATATACAAATGAGAAATAATTGACAACAAAACAAAGTTTAAAACAACTTCGGCTTATATACATGTATCTGGCTTATTCAAGTCTTGACTACATGTTGCCAAAATGATATAATAATAAGAATTGAAAGCTATAACATGATAACTCCACACCGATTACTATTTGCACAAATTATCGCACATTTAAGTATAATACCAATGGTATTATATGGGCATTGGTATCATTGGGTGATTGCATTTTTCGTCTATTTCTTGACTGGGTGTTTTGGAATGACGATGACATTCCATCGCCTTCTATCTCACAAGAGTTGGAACCCGCCAAAATGGTTTGAATATGTCGGAACGTTCTTGGGAACCTATGGGCTTACAGGATCAAGCATTGGGTGGACTGCTATTCATAGAGAGCACCATCATCATACAGACGATGAACAAGACCCTCACAGCCCCTTATATAAGGGGTTTGTGCATGTTCAATGGATGAGTATGTTTGACACTCCTAAACCACGATACGCCGCCCATCTTCTACGCAGCAAGTATCATGTATTCTTGCATAAGAACTATATGCTTATCCATCTGTGCATTTTGGTAGTCTTGATGGCGATAAACCCAATGATCGCAGTGAGTGCTTATCTATTCCCTGCCGCCCTTCTTTGGAACATGGGGAGTTTCATCAACACAATCTCTCACATGTTTGGATATAGAAATGCGGAATCAAACGATCATAGCAGAAATGTTTATTGGCTTGGATACCTGATGTGGGGCGAGGGTTGGCATAACAATCATCATGCGAACCCAAACAGTTACAGCTTCAAAGTGAAGTGGTGGGAGTTTGACGTTGGAGGATGGTTTATTGAAAAACTCAATACTAAACCTATCAACCGCGATTAGAACTGCACTCCTTCCAGAAGTCCACCAATGCATTAGAGATATTGAAACTGATTTTGATTCAGTGACTGAGTATAAGACTACAATAACTCAATGGCTAAAACCAATCATTGATCTTTCAGAGTTCCATGTGTATCCTATCAATGGAATTACGGAAGGATTAAACTGGTGGCAATCTATAGAAAAACGAAACATACTTATGGATGAGGGCGAATACCAATGGGTCCAGCCGAGAAATAATCCTAACATTCAAGACGCCATAATCTATAAATCAATCCCAAATTCCGCCGATGGAAACTTCTGCGATGTTCCCTCTCATCTCCCTGTTGCACTTGATTTGGCATATGTTGGAAGCACCGCAGTCAGACAAATAGAAATCGGACAGAATGTTGAGCATGTGTTTTATAGTCTGAGCAAAAGTTTTGGTGTTAGAAATATCAGAACAGGTTGGTATTTTACTCGTAAAGAGGATACCAGATTGAAGTCTATAACACATGGGGCAAAATATTACAACTATCATGCCAGAAACGTATCTGAGAAAATAATAAATACTTTCAGCATTGATTATGTGCATACTAAACTCAAAGATCAGCAACTTGCGGTATGTAACAAGTTGGGATTGACGCCGAGTGATAGTGTGTGGCTGGCTACCACAGATAATGAAGAATACAGTAAATTTATCAGACGTGGCAATATTGCCAGAGTTTGTCTATCGGGAACATATGAACTATGAGAAAAAAACACCAACTTCCAACGATTGCTAATTTGAATTTGCATATAGATTTAGAACGACTACAGCGTGAATGTGATACGCTTGCTGGACGATTTGTAGATGTTCGCACCGCCAATCCAATGTTGTGTGACAACCACATGGATTTGGTTAAGAGTGTGTATGACAACTTTGAACAGATAAATCTTACCACGCCGAGTGAGATACTTCCATATACTGCCAACATAAAAGAACGGTTGCGCCGCAAAGAAGAGCACCTATATAATGTGCCAACGCCAGAGTTCACTGGTAGTGTGTTTGAAGACATTGTGAAGCAATGCAAAGCACCAGCGAGTAGAGTTCGCATTACCAAACTCGCAGCGGGTAAAGAAATTCCATTCCATGTTGATTACGATGTGAGTTATGCAGTTCGCTGTATATGCCCAATTTATTCAGATGACTTGGTTATCAACCAGTTCAAACGTGATGGCGAGATTGAAGAATACATTCTAGAACCAGGAAAAGCATACTTCCTAAACATCGCATATCCACATGCGGTATTCAACCGAAGCGACAAACCTCGTATCGCATTGATGTTCAGTCTTGATGGACACGAGGATTTAGTTGATCTATGAACTGGTATCTTGGTCCTATTGAACCATATTTGGATGAAATAAAAGTGTTGTTTGCAAAAAATGCAGACCATAAACATGCAGACAACTACATAAAGTGGCCGTTGTTTCAATACACTAAATTTTCAAGAATGGCATGGGACCAAGAACTGATCTATTATAGTGCGGGCATAGAACGACCAGAATATAATGGCAGCATTCGTATCATGAGTAGGCATACTAGATCACGAGACTACGACTTTGGTGGTTGGGCGGCAGACTTGACCAGAGGATTGCAAACATTAGATGCCAGCACAAAGTATGCAATGGAATTGGGATATACGGACATATGGGTCAGTAGAGAAGAAAGCCCAAATCTATTTGAATACTTCGCAGCGCATTCAAGATATGATTGGACCTTGAACAAAGAGCAATTGCCGAATAATGCAGGAGAGCAATTTGTCATGAGGAAAATAAAATGATAAACAAAGATGATTATCTTATTGAACTAAAAAATGTAAATATTACTGAAACTGATATAAGCAACTTGTTGAACATGGTAAATGAGTTATCTGAATATTGGATTCAATATGAACCAAACGTAAAACCTGCTGGATTTGATCCATTGTGGAAAGAAGCAAAATATTATGATGAAAAGTTTGATTGGGGATGTTGGTTAAAGTATCCCAACATTTTAGATCATCCACAGGTAAAAGAAATCATCAGTAGATTGCCTTCTGATTTGGTTATCAAAAGTTGTTCTGTGATGAAGTCTCCGCCATGGTTTCATTTGACCCCGCATATTGACCCAAGAGATGCATCGTTTCTTGTAGTTCTAACGCCAAATGCATCGCCTGTTTACTTTTTAGACGATCAAAGTAACTTGATATTGGAGCATACATACACCTGCCCTACTGTTATCAATACTCATATCATACATGGAAGCAATAATCTTTCGGATTTTGATAGGATTACATTCCAACTTGGTATTGTTCAACCGTGGGAAGAAATCGTTCACATCCTAAAGAGTTCAGGTATTGCGTAATATTTTACTAGGGTCATTCTCAGTTCTTTACAATGATTGGTTGCCATACGCATCTGGATGCCTAATAAGTCATTGTAAGAAAATACCTGAGATTACTCAAAAGTATATTTTTTTAGAACCATTGTATAAGCAGAAGCCAGTTGAGGAGTATTACTCTGAATTGATGAATGCTGACATTCTTGGTCTTACTTGTTATGTGTGGAACCAAAGCTATAACGATGAAATGGCAAAGTATTTCAAAACTATAAAACCTATGGGAATAGTCGTGTATGGTGGCCCACAAGTGCCAGAAGATGTGAAATTGAAAAAAGAGTATGACGATTTATCGCCGTCTGACTATAGCATCGCAGGATTGGGAGAAATAGCATTTTCTGAATGGCTTCTTGGATTGCCACTAAGTGGAAAAAAGCTGACAGATATGCCAACTCCATATTTGGATGGGACGTTTGACGCATTGCTGTCAACCGATGAGAAATTCAAAGTCAGTTTTGAAACTAATCGTGGCTGTCCATACGGATGTTCATTCTGTGATTGGGGCGGGCAAGCAAGAAGTAAGGTTACATTCTTTGATACTCAAGATGTCAAGAATACCATTGACTACATCTATCAACATGACAACATCGTTGAACTTGAAATTCTGGATGCAAACTTCGGAATCGTTGCGATGGATGTGGAATATATTGACTTTATGATTTCATGTCAAGAAAAATACAACAACAAGTTAAAAATTTCATATAGTGGATTAGCAAAAAATGGAAGCAAGCATCTTCCAATCGTGCTGTCAAAAGTATTTGATCACTTCCCAATAGATCAACGAAATTTGAAGATAAGTTTTCAGTCGCATACAAAGGAAGTTCTGGACGTTGTAAACAGAAGCAACATTGACAACTCAAAGCTGATACCTCTGATACAAGAGTTCAAGGCTAAAAACATTCCTACCACCAGTGAAATGATAATAGGACTTCCTGGCGAAACCGCCGACAGTTGGCTAAAAACACTACATTACAACTATCATGATCTTGGAATAGATTTCATTAGAACCTATATTCTTCATGTTGTTGCTAATACACCATTATATGAACAGTCTTACCGAAATAAATGGAAAATAAAAACCAAAAAGGTCGGATATAATAATAACGTGGTTGAGGTAGTAAATGAATGTTATAGTTATGATCTAACTGAGATATTGAAGATGTTTGATTATTGGTGGTTTTACAGCACATTCGTAAACACCAATCTTCTAAAAGGACATATCAAAGATTTATATTTTGAAACAAAAACATTTGTTGACAACATAGATAAGATGCCATTTTTGAAATCATGTTTGGATCAATACAGGCAGATCGTTGAACTGATTTTCCGAGAGGAAAGTTTCACTCAACTGAACAACAAAATGGAAATGAGATTCTTAGGTGCGTCTCTAAAGGGAAAAGAAGTGGATATGATAATCAAAAATCCAATTGCGGCAATGACTGACATAAATATGTTTTATAAAGATATTACCACCAACTGGAAATGCGACAATCCATACGATGTGATAAGTATAATAAATTGAGGGTAACATGTGGCAAACACTATTAGAAAATGAACTATATTTGCAAGATGATTTCTTGCCATCTGAGATGTTAGATGGGATCACAGGTCATGTTGATATGCAAAAATTCAAAACGATCAATAATAAAAACACGCCACCAGTAATGTTTGACACCAACTTTGATTACTCATTGTTGGTGGATTCAAGTTTCAGGGATTTGCCACTTCGGCATTTCATATTTGATAAAATGAATCCATTGGTGAATGAAGTATGGAACACAAGTATGCCAACTGGTCCATTGCATCACATGCAGTATTTTTTCAAGAAAAATAATCCAACCGCTGGGGTCGCATTTGATCTTCATGCCGAAGACATAAAAATCTATGGACCAATAGTATTCATGTTGTATCTATCGGATGAGAATGACGGGCAACTAGAAACCCCATGTATTGAGGATTCCAAAGAGGATTGGGGTGATGGATTTCAAGATATGATAGACACCTTTCCTATCAGGTTCAGTCCTACCACTATCACAGTGTATCCAAAGCGTAACCGATGCGTTGTAATGAGCACTGGGTTAGCACACCGAGTTCGCAAATCATATGGCATTCGCCCAAACATTAGCGGATGGCCACTATTCAAAAAAGATGCTCTTGACACTCTGAATGGGTGGGGCGATTATAAAGGTATAAAATAATGTATGCAATGGTTCCTACTACCATGCTTGACGAGTTAGTCTCTAAGTTCAATCCAAAAACAATAGTTGAAATCGGCGCATATTATGGAGGATGGAGTGTTCATCTTGACAAAATATCATCGGATGATGCGAGAATATTCAGTTTTCAAAGTCCTATTGATAGCAAGTTGAACCATGTTCCAGATACAAATAGGGGTGAGCACAATGATGCGTTTGGATGGAAAGACATAGTAAAAGATAACTTTCCACCTGAATATCATAGTCATTTTGATTTCAACTTGCTGGCAAATGCGATAGCATCAACATCAAAAGTGACATTGATATATGATACCAGCCCACTGAAATACGATTGGCTCTACCATTTTGATTTGTGCACTATTGACATTTCACCAGAGTTTGAAGAAAACAAGAAACAGTTCCTATATTGGTCACAGTTCGTAAATGTTGGCGGAGTAGTGGCAGTTGGTTCTTATGGGCATCAAGAAGAAATGTCAGAATACATAAAACAAAATCACAACGATTTTGAAGTATTGACACATGGTTCGTATTATGTATGGGCAATAAAAAAATGAAATGTGTCATCGCCCAAATGCGAACAGGAAGCACTATGTATGCTGAGTTATTATCTGGTGGCGATGATCACGATTGCCTCTATTCACTTGGAACACGCAAGCTGCAAGGAACTGAGATACCCAATAGAGAGATATTTGAGTTCTATTTTAATAGCATAATTGAAATCAATACCAGATTTGATACCTTCAAGAATATGGAACACAAGCCTATCATAAAAATAATTCCTGGCTTAGTGAAAACTTCTATATTAGAATGGTGCATTGGAAATTTAGATTGTGTCTTCTTAGACCGAAAGAATAAGTTAGATCAAGTAGTGAGTTATGGAGTTGCTAAGTATTCATCTTGGTGGTTCAATCAAGGCGGAAAAGAATTGGAACCAAGATGCATGGAATATCTTCGTCCTGATTTTGATTATCTTATTAGCACAATACATGAGTTCAACAAGTGTGCAGAACTGCACAAAGATATACCGATGGTATATTATGAGGACATTGAAGTCCCAACCAATCCCTTGATACCCCCCAAGAACAAACAACGAGGATTGGAACTTTTTTCAAACAGTGAACAGATAATGGAGTGGTATAATGAATTCGTTCAACGATAATAGATTTTGTTGCTATAATATCAATATAGATGGCGATGAACTGGCGAAAATAAAACAACAGTTATTAGAACTGGCAACTTTCACTGCCGCTGATCCAAGTTTAGAACTTCCATCGGATGGCAGTTCAAGATGTAACATTTATCCATTGAATGATTTGAAAGAAGGATCGCCTAACGTATGGTCATTTATAAATCAGTTTGACGGGTTGGTTCTTCCAATAATACGAGTTTGCAACTTGCGACCAAAGAAAGAGTTTCTGCCGCATATTGACGCTAACGTGCATAGTTTGTTTATGAACACTCCTACTGGACATATAATGCCAGCTACTATAAACATCGTGGCAACTCCAAACTCTACAAGTAAGACCAAGTGGTATAGACAGACTAAAAACAATCCATTTCTTAATCCATGGGCAAGTTACATTGGTGTAACTCCTGACTTGAAACAGATAGATGAGATGGTAGTAAGTGATAATGCGGTTCTTTTTAGAACTGGTCAATGGCACAGCGTGGAAAACATCTCAGAAACTGATAGCAGAGTGGTTGCCTCAATATTCTTCAACTACACATTAGCATGGGATAACGTTGTTTCCATACTATCGGATCAAGGCATACTACTTCCTCGTTGAAGTCACCAACTCATCAACTGCTTGATCTACGGTGGTTGTATCCATCAATTCTGAATACCGATTTAGTATTGGGTTTCCAGCGTGAAACCCCCATGATAGATGTATTGATTTTATTGTAGTGTTATCGTAATTTATCATGGATGATATGGCGGCTAGATTGGACTTGTCGGTATAGTGCCGAAGGTCTACTTCATGTATTCTGGAACGTTCAACACGAGTTATCCAACTTCCAACACTGATTACAGTTTTGTTAGAGATGCGGTATTCGTGATAAAGTTTCTCTAGTAATTTTGCTTGCACGTTTCCGCCGCTAGAGTTGTTTATGATAATGTCGCAGTCTTTCAAATGATGAACAATAGCACTCATATCTTTGGTAAGATCAAATCCATTTGTTCTTGATACACCTACAACGGAATGGCCTTCATTTACTAATCTCTTTGCAATATACTTTCCAAACCCAGAGGTATGTCCCGTTATTCCATATATCAAAATGGTATTTCCTTTATCCATTGTAAGTAGTTCATCGTCAATTCTTCATTGATTTGAATGTCTCTGTTTGCTTTCCACATGTTGGGCGGAACGTAGTCTAGATTATTTACTAAACTATGGTTCACATATGATTCATTTTCGTTGCGATAAATGTTGCCGATAATCTCAACTACTATGGTTCCACTGCTAATGAACTCTTTCGTAAATCTTCCCAGCCCATGGATTTGGCTGTCAGATACGAATGTCTCAAACTTGAACTCAACCATATTTCTTTATACTCCGACTTAGCAAATCATTATGCTTGTCTATGTTTAGATGACCTATAGCGAATAGCAACAATCTATCGTTGTCGTCTTCAATGCGATCTACGCCATGAGGGCTATCGTTTGTTCTCAGCACAAAACAGTCGGTGTCATCTGGAACTACACAGTATTTCTTTTCTATGTCGCTCCAATCCTTTTTCTTATAGGTTGGATCATACGTGTCACATAGATATAGACTTGATCGGTTTCCATTTATAATCATGCGGTATCCACATGGTTCCGTGAACAACTGATGATCAAGGTATTCTTGCGTAATGGTATTGTAGTTTCCAACTGGACCCTTATCGTCTACAAAGTTTCCATCTACATGCGGATGAACATCTCTGTTAGCCCTGATAAGTTTCACATAGACAAAACTATCAAATGGCCAATAGGTAGTCATATACTTGATGAGTTCTGGATATTTTTGTTGAGCATCCTGCGTGAATGGCATAGGATCACCAAACGGAGTGCTTCTGTCTCTTTGGGTCAGTTCTTCTTCGTGCCAGTATCCAAATTTTATATCGCCATTAAATGCGTCCAAAACTTTTTGTTTGTAACTAAACTTGGGAAGGTCTAACGGTGCAAACCGTAGAAATCCACGTAGTCTGTTTCTATCCATTTTTTATATTCCAAGTCATTATCAATATTTGTGTATTTGATGGCATTGTTTATTATATCAATATCATGTATGAACTGTTCGGCAGTTTTCATTAGTTCGTCATAGTTTAAAATTAGTTTACTTTTATCTGTATATAATTTCTTATTACTATTTACTAATTTACTGTATCCACTATCCTCAATTAACATCGGTAGGTGATTGTCATAATCTAGAACATAATCCATGGGCTGGTCAAGATAGGTAGTATCAACTCGTTGAACCATTCCAATAATGAACTCGTCAACATCTAAGATTACTGGGTTGATAGTTGGTATTTTATGACTGTTCCATATGTTAGTGTGTAACGCAAGTTGTCTACTCAACTGTGCATCAACTATATCTTTACGGTGAATAAATATCTTAGCTCCATTGAAGTCAAAGTATTCTGGCTTTGCCCAATGTAGATGGCACTTGGCAATTATAGAATTTGATTGTATAATTGAATTAAGTGCCGATGTGTTACTAATCTTAAATTTTCTTACTGATTCATTAACTGGAACTATAGATTCAACAAAATGATGATTGAACCAATCTTCGTATAGGAACTCACCTAAAATAATTCTATCTTTTGCTAGACAATGCATAAGTGTAGTGGTCCCGCATCTATCGTAACCATATATCATTATACTCTTCATTTTATACTCCTTATAGTTGCGACCAAGTGAACTCTATCTTCCATGCTGGCATTTACTGCGGTATGTTCAATGATAGTATTCGTCCACCACCACGTATTTTGTGGTAGATACGCAACTTCATCTCCTATCACCATCAAGCAACCATCTTGTGTTTTTATAGGGTAATGAACTCTTGGATGATCATCGGTGTGCCATGTCAGACATGTTTTGCTGTTACTCTTCATAAGTCTAACTCTGCCGAGGTTGTATTTTTGTTCCAATGCACGATAAACTGTTTCAAATAAGGTTCCAACGAATATAGAACAAAGAATATTGAAATCTGATTCCGCATAAGGTTCTTTTCTTTTCGGCACAACTGATCGCTCCATGCCATGCTCATCTATTTCAATCTGTTGATTATCCCAATCCCAAAATAGACTTCCATTGCCAAATACATAGTCCTCCTCGCGACCAACTACCGTATTCAAACATATCTGATTTCCATGCGGCCATTCAATATTCAACTTGTTAATCTCTGACAGTAAATCAAAAATCGGCAGGTCGTTCAGTTCTGTAAAATATTTCATTCATCACACCCTACTTAAAAACAACAGTGTTACAATATATTTATCATTGGTTATATTTAAGCGACGATGCCTGATAAATACAGTATATGACTGGGAGAGAGTTATGGATAAACTAAACGTATTAATTGACAACGCAGTGAACCCGATAATGCCATGGATAGCAGTATTGCTATCTATTATGGTTTCAATATGGTTCAAAGAACTCGCATCAAAAATTGCAAAGGGTTGGTCATTTTATAGAAATCCTGCATTCATGCCAGGAGATAGAGTTTATTTGGATGATGAACCTGCGGTAATCATTTCTATTTCCATAAAGGAAACTATATTTGAACTTACCCGTGACAGTCATAAAATTTGGCGATACGTTCCAAATCATATTATTGATGACGTGAAGTTAGAAAAAATAATACATAAATAATGCATGACAGATAATATTCATTATGTTTTCATTCATGGTGCTAATCAAACCTCATCTAGTTGGGCAACCATACTAGATAAACTTCGTCCATCTAAGTATACACTGATAGATTATAGCAGCAAACGACCATTTTCAGAAAACTTGTCAGACATGATGTTAGAAGTTTCATTACTCAATGACATATTTTTTGTTGCTCATTCGTTGGGTGGGATTTATGCGGTTCACTTGCAACAAAAATATCAAAATGAAGTGCGTGGCGCAGTGACCATATCAACTCCATACGGTGGTTCAAATCTTGCCAGAACACTTAGACTTGTATTTCCATCTCAACAGTTATTCAAAGACATCTGCCCTAGTAGTGATCCAATCGTCTCTGCAAATCAAATCCCTATCACAGTTCCATGGACACAAGTAGTATCGGTAGATGGCTGCTTGCCTATTCACATGGAGCCAAATGACGGCATAGTGTCTATACGAAGCATGAAGTATCGCAACGATGTGGAGTATGTTGAGGTGAAAGAAGATCACTATTCCATTATTAAATCTGATGAAGTTGTAGACATAATAAAGAAAAAATCAAAAACTACTTGACATCCATACTGACTTCTGTCATCATGTCGGATGAAACAACTGGAGAACGTGTTATGAACTATACAAGTGACTTGAACGGATACATCGCAGTTGGCATCGCTCTTGCCATTTTTTATCTGGGTTATATCAAAGGGAAGTCAACACGCCGAAATCTTGCTCCCTACATCATTGATGCGACCATTCAAAATTTGATTGACAATGGTTTTCTCAAGACTCGTAAGGTGATGAAAGACGGCAAGTGGCAAGAAGATATTTTGAGATTTGACGAAGAGTTGTAATCTCTAAGGAGTTATGTTGAGCACTAAATCACAAGAAGAACGGATGCGTTCTATTTTACGTAGAAGGTTCATAGAGGACGTAATCCAAGGTGAAGTTCGTATTTGGGAAAAGAAAGATGGCGTGATGACTGTCCGTTTGATGACAGTTGATGATCTTACGGCTGATCCAAATGAATGGGCATGGCAAGATAGTGGGTTGGACAGTTCTTTTTAGCTTGACATTCAAATAGAATCACTCTATACATAACATGTAGCCAAGAGAGAGAAGAAACCATGATTGACAAGATTGAAGAACTCCTGATCGCCATCAAAGCTGACTACTACAAGTGGACTTCTAAGAACGGAACTAAAGAACTCAGCGACATCAACAAAGAAATGATTGAAGAGTTCAACGAAGCTGTGCGTTTCAATGTCGCCACCAAATACATCAAAGTTACGGTCGGCGGGTCTGTTTGGGGGTTTGTTGTCAACACTGATGCCGACAAGAAGTTCAAAAAGGGTGACATTCTGAAAGCTGCTGGGTGGTCTACTCCCGCTCGGAATGCCGCACGGGGTAACGTCTGTCTCTTATACACATCTGACGCTGCCGACGAATAGAGAG
>ENA-OSIY01000838-OSIY01000838.1-marine-metagenome-genome-assembly--contig:-NODE-838-length-16804-cov-5.956597_pt1 | contig 16804 bp, 11 predicted proteins | sample MGYA00237884_ERZ534233 | MGnify/ENA primary metagenome ERZ534233 (study PRJEB26412, sample SAMN06343840) | marine metagenome | isolation source: estuarine water | place: USA: Columbia River Estuary... | reverse complement strand
GTGAAATATTTAATCCTTCTTCTGTCAAACTAATGCAACAATTGGCAAGCTCAGAATTGGGAATAGAATTTATATATATTTTGCCATTCAGTGCAAATCATGCGTTAGTTGAGTTTACCTGTTTCAGTAAAACCGTTATAGAACGATCGGTTTTGCAGGCGCGCCTTAGAACTAGGATGCTGGATATAGTAGGCTCTAAAACATATAAGATTGAGCGAGAGGAATGCGCAGTATTGCCCATGTATCATATTAATGAAAATACCAATAATAAAAATCAACATCTTATCTTTGCTGGGATAGCGGGTGGCGCAATGAGAGCATCGACTGGATACAGTTTTCTAGCATGCCAAAGATGGGCTAAGCAGTGTGCTTCTGAGTTAAAGTCTAAACAGTCATTATCTGTATCAACTGCTTTATCATCATTCACACCAATAGGTAACCTTTATCAAAAGATGGATAGACTGATGTTAACTGTGTTGAGAAATGACATGGGTATCGGTGTAACCATTTTTGTGCAAATGTTTAAGAAGGTTAAGCCTGCACGTTTTGCCCGGTTTATGACAGAACAAGCGACTATTTTTGATTTCATGTGTGTTATTTGGGCCATGCCAAAGCGGGCTTTTTTGCGCGCTTTATTTTCCCGGCGGAAATGGATTGCCAGAGGTGAGTAAATTACGCTATACACAATTTTATATCAGCGTTTGCACCTTAGCGGCCCTTGCCACGCTGGCCAATATAAATATGGCCTCAGACAATGTAACTATTGTATTAGCGTTAGCCGTAACCTTTTTAGGACTCCCACATGGTGCTCTAGACTTTGCTGTCGCAAAAACATTAAACCTTGTGACGTCTGTGTCATCAGCTATTCGATTTGTGACCATTTATAGCGCCATTGCAGCATTGTCCATCGCTTTTTGGATTTGGATGCCTGCCATAGCATTAGTATTATTTTTGTGTATATCGGTATATCACTTTTCTGCCGACTGGCGCGTCGTTATGCCATTTTTATCACGTGTGGGCTTAGCTAGTGCTCTACTATGCGGTCCTTCGATTTTATACTCTTCAACTCTTACCGATATTTTCACTGCCTTATTATTAACAACTCAAGCTGCTAATTGGGTCATTCTAGGTATGCAGATAACGTTTTATATTGGGCTCTGTATTTTTCTATACTTTGTCATGCAATTATCGCGATGCAAAAAGCGTTTAAGTGTATGGCAATACTCAGAGTGGTTGTCTCTACTTTTCAGTAGTATTGTTTTAAATCCACTACTTCATTTTGGACTCTATTTTTGTTTGTTACATTCACCAAAGCACCTTCAGGATATCGGGGTGAAATTACATGTGAGCGTAAAACGTGCAATCGTTATTAGCCTACCCTTTGTAATATTAACGCTCGTCTTAGCAGCTGGTTTATATGAGTTATTCGCTTCTAACGAGTTAAATGTTGATTTGCTTCGTTGGATATTTATTGGCTTATTCGGTTTAACTATGTCGCATATGTTGTTAATTCACTTATGGCACAGCGGGGACTGAAGCCATTTATTGAGGGATATTGTGTCTTGTATGTTCAAATACTTTTGGAAACCACGCAGCAAAAGTATCAGGTTTGTTTGAAAGCTGATGCAAAACTTCTTTTTCACTCCACCAGCGAACATCCATTACCTCATCAGAGTTTTGCTGCCAATGAACACTCTCCACTTCAGTTACCAGTATCTTGTCTAACTCATGCTCAATCATATTATTATCAAGCTGATACTTATATTGAATCTGACCTATGAGCGACATACTTAAAAACTCACTGATACCGAGTTCTTCAAACACACGCCTTCTTGCCGCAACTTGTATGTTTTCGTTTGGTAAAGGGTGTGAACAACAGGTATTAGCCCACAGCCCGCCACTGTGGTACTTATGCAGAGCACGTCTTTGAAGTAGATATTCTACACAATGATTTTTACGACGAATAATCATCAGAGAAAATGCTAAGTGAAGGTCTCCACGAAGATGAGCCAACATTTTTTCTGAGTAGCCGGTAATTTTGCCGGTGTTATCAACTAGTGCAACAAGAATTTCAGAATTTTTCATCATGCAATCATAACAGCGTTCGAGCCAAAAAAGATCAGTGTATGCGTGCTTTCTGTGAAAGTAACACTATTTTAGAACACATCGTAAAAATATTTCTAAAGGTGACTCCCAATTAACAGATTATCTATTTATCTTAATCCTTAACCATACTACTAGACCGACTATTACTAACAAAAATGGCAATAAAATTAATATCACTATGACTTGGCGTGTCTGTTTGCTGGTTAAATTTAAACGTTCAATTTTTATCTCTTTTGCACTGACGAATGTCTTGTAATCTATCTCGGCTAGCCAATTAATTAGATTTAACCCCATCCGAGCATTACTGTATTGGTTGACATAAACGTTGCTTAAAAAGTCAGCATCGGTGAACACTATCAGTCGAGTGTCTGATGACTTTTGGCTTGGTAGCACTGCACTTTTCTCTTCAATCACTACGTAGGCAAATGGCACAGGACCGATTGTATCGGTGTTTGGATCAAATTGAATATCTAGAGCTCTGTTGGTTTCTGCCCAACTATTTTCTGTTGATGCCGTTGAGACAATGACCGCGTGTTTGATGCTTGCACGACGCTGCGGTAAAACACGAAGTGAGCGTGGGCGAACATAAAAGGTGTAATCCAAACCTTCAGTTAATGCTTTATGGTGCCCATAATTTTTAGTTGCAGGACTGCCAATATCATCCCCAACATGGTTGGTCAGATCAACCACAATATCAGACTGAACATCCAGTCCCCATTGATTAAGAATGGTGTTTAAGCTTGGGTTTTTTTTAAGATTTTCTTTGCTTAACGGTTTGTCTGGGGTGGTAACTAAAGTGTGCTCGATTAAAAATAATGCATCGCCCCCCTTTGTTAAATAATCACTGATAAGAGTTTCTTCATTTGAAGTTAAAGCATTTTTTGGGCCGGCAATGATCAATACGTCGCAATTTTCTGGAATAGACTGGGTGATACCCAACATCAGTGTTTTACTGGTAATGTTGTTGTCGGCTAACAGTTGTTTGAATTTTGATAAACCAGCATATTCCTGGTTTGAACTCGAATACTCACCATGCCCTGTCAGAAAATAAACAGTTCTTGGGACACGGCTGACACTGGCTATTGCATTGGTGAGTTTATCTTCAGACAACGCGCTCAAGCTAAAATCAACATCTTTACGGTTGTCGCCTGATTGAACAATCACTTTTCGCTCATCAGCATTGATTGCATTACCAAATTTTGCAGCATATGCAATCTGTTCGATAGGGTCGATAATTTCGGTTTTAATTATGCCAGCAGACACACGTTCATATTCTTTGAATAGATCTAATAAGTATTTAGGTGGCATGCCGACATGAAATGCCGTTAACTGCAACTCATTGGTCAATGTGCTAACGTACTCGATGGTATTGTTCGATAAGGTATGTTGTTTATCTTGTGTGACATCCCACCTGACGTTTGAATGACTGGCCAAGTAATGACTTACCCCAATAAACACCATGCTAAATGAAACGATACAGAAAATGAGGGCCAGCTTTTTCCATCGTTTGAAGTTAAAAGGTGTTACCCATTCGGTTCGTGTAGCTTGCCCAAAACCATGCGTAATAATCAAGCTCAGCAGCACCAAAAATGCAATGCCCCCGAAAGCGGAAAGTATACTTGCCAAATAACTGAATTGTTGTTCGACATAAAAAAGTGATAACCCAATGATAAGGCTGAATAGTGCTAAACCGCAAAACAAGGGTAAAAGGCAGCGATAATTCATTTAGTGCCACAACCTATTGTCGATACTCAGTCGGGTTAATACCAAGCACAGTAAAATGCCGGTTAAATAATAAACCACATCACTGGGGGTAATGATACCTATTGAGAAATTTTCTAAGTGTGTATGTGTGCTAAGCTGAATAAGAAAGGACTCTGTAAATCCGCTAACATATTGAGTAAAACTGCTTGCAAAATAGAGTGAAAATAAAATCAAATATGACACCATAGCGGCAATTATTTGGTTCGATGTCCAAGAAGAACCAGTAAACCAACGGCAATAAAAAAAGCACCTTCTAACCAAATCCCTAGATATCCAAATAACATGCTATATGGGTCAGGCTCACCAAAATATTCAACGATTAAATAGTAAATAAGCGTCAGGAAAATTAACAATGTGAAAAAAATCAGCATACTGAAATATTTTCCTAACACAATCATAGTATGGGTTAAGGGAGCCGTAAGCAAAAATTCCATAGTGCCATTCGACTTTTCTTCAGAAAATAACCTCATGGTTAATAACGGGATGAAAAACACCAACATAAATTCCATCAGTTGAAAAACATCTCGTAAAGACACTTCACGATTTTGATCAATGATCATAAAAAAGAAAATATTAAACAAAGACAGCATCACACTTAAAATAATGTAGGCAATCGGCGAGCTAAAAAAACGATATAATTCCTTTTTTGTTAAAGCGAAGATTTTATTCATGCGACACCTCCTGAAGTTCTTTTTTTTCTGGTGTTTGTGTCGTACTTTCTGATGTTTGGGGTTGATGATGATTAATGAAAATCTGCTCTAAAGTTAAAGGCTGTGATTGAGTTGAACCTTCATCTTTTAATAACGCTTCTAATGAGTCATCAAGCACTATTCGCCCAGACTTAATCATGAGTACCCGCTGAGCTACTTGCTCAATTTCAGTTAAAGTGTGGGTGCTTAACAAAACTGTTCTCTGGTCTCGTTGATTTTTGATCAGGGCCAATACTTGTTGAATTTGCATCGGGTCAAGCCCGCTAGTAGGCTCATCTAAAATGAGCAATTTAGGTTCATGAATAATAGCTTGAGCGATGCCAACACGTTGCTTATATCCCTTAGATAAAGTGGCAATAGTTTTTTGTTTAACTTGCTCTAGGTCACACTCTTCGAGCACCTTAGCTAACTGAAATAGTCGTTTGTTCTTAGGGACACCTTTTATTTCGGCTGCAAAATTTAGGTAATACTGCACGGTCATATCACCATACAACGGTGGTTTCTCCGGCAGATAGCCGATTTTTTGCCGAATGCTTATTGAATGCTTAAAAATATCTTCACCATCGATGTTTACCGTACCGGATGACGGGGTAATAAATGAGGTCAAAATACGCATCAAGGTGGTTTTTCCAGCACCATTTTTTCCTAAGAGGCCAACAATATCCCCTTTATTCATTTCAAAGGAAACACTGTCTAGTACTTGAAATGAGCCGAAGTGTTTACTGATTTTTTTAACCTTCAACAATGAAAGTGCCCTTCCCAAATGAATACTAGATTAGTCTCTTACATTCCCATTATTAGTGTTCTGCTACCCGGGCTTGCATCTGTTATAGATTCTGCTGCTTAAGCACTCTAATTGCAAAGGGCTTATAGAAAAAGTTAACTCTCACAAAAAGATTAGTTCACTTTTCTAAGTATGAATTAGCCGAGTGATAAGTGTTAATGCTCAATAATTCTCACATGCAACAATGGTTGCAAAAATATGGTGAATAGGGCTGAACTTGTTGCCAGAGACACTATATAAGTCAACAAAACATAAAACTTTTCCTAAAATGGCTCAAAAAAGACAACATCTAATGCTATTTACTGCAATCTGTATCTAAAACGGATAGGGTTGTAACATCAGATTAACAATAATAAAAATTTTGGACTTTAAATGAATTTAGCAAGCCTCGATATCGCCATTTTTGTGGTTTACGTAATAGGGCTTTTGACCCTTGCCTTATATATCTCCAGAGCAGAAAAAAATCATGAAAGAGATACCAAAGATTACTTTTTAGCCAGTAAATCATTACCTTGGTGGGCCATAGGTGCATCACTTATTGCTGCAAATATATCAGCTGAGCAAATCATTGGTATGTCTGGTTCAGGTTACATACTGGGTTTAGGTATCGCGTCATACGAATGGATGGCGGCGATTACTTTGATCATAGTGGGTAAATATTTCTTGCCTATTTTCCTCAAAAATGAAATTTATACGATGCCTCAGTACCTGCAACAACGCTTTGATGGCCGAGTTAAAACTATCATGGCGGTATTCTGGTTAGCAGTGTATGTGTTTGTTAATTTGACTGCTGTTTTATGGTTAGGAGGCTTAGCCATTAATACTATTACTGGCGTTGACTTAGCCTACGGCATGATATTTCTTGGTCTATTCTCTATTGCTTACTCATCATACGGTGGCTTAAAAGCCGTTGCCTACACCGATATCATCCAAGTAGTACTATTAGTATTTGGTGGTTTAGTCTTAACGTATATTAGCTTAGATTTAGTATCAGATGGCAAAGGTATGCTGGCGGGGTTCACAATATTGACAGAACAAGCGCCAGAAAAATTTGACATGATATTCGCAGCTGATAGTCCACACTATATAAGCCTGCCGGGTTTATCAGTATTGATTGGTGGCATGTGGGTAATGAATATTTCTTATTGGGGTTTTAATCAATATATTATTCAGCGCGCATTAGCCGCTAAAGACTTGGCTGAAGCACAAAAAGGTATCGCTTTTGCGGCTTATTTGAAAATTTTAGTGCCCTTTTTTGTAGTGGTTCCAGGTATAGCGGCATCGGTGTTGTTTACTGATTTGGACCGAGCTGATCAAGCTTATCCGAGTTTAATGAACTTGATGCCAATTGGATTGAAGGGTTTAGTGTTTGCAGCATTGTTCGCTGCGATAGTTTCTTCATTAGCGTCTATGTGTAATAGCATATCGACTATCTTTACTATGGATATTTATTCTCATTTCAAAAAGAATGAAAGCCAAAGCCATTATGTGAAAGTGGGCCGAATTGTGAGTATATTAGCGTTGATTATTGCGATGATATGCGCCAAACCATTGCTCGGTCAATTTGAACAAGCTTTTCAATATATACAAGAATTCACTGGCTTCTTTACCCCTGGCATAGTGGTAATTTTCTTACTGGGTATGTTTTGGAAAACCATGAATTCGATGGGTGCTATTACCGCAGCTGTCGGCTCTGCAGTGTTATCGTTTATTCTAAGAGAAGTCTTTCCAGAATTGCCCTTTATGGACAGAGTGGGCATAGTGTTCTTAGCCTGTATTGCACTCGCAGTTATTGTTTCCCTTGCAACCCGCAAGAACTATATTGCAGGGGGCACAGGCGTGGTTTCGTTAGATAAAGTCAATTTTGATACCAAAGGCTCTTTCAACATGCTAGGAATAGGAATAATAGTTATCCTAGCTGTCTTGTATACTATTTGGTGGTAATTATTGCCGATGAAAGCGTTATGAAGATCTAAACTTGGCAGTGTTTTCTAAGTCCTGCAACTCGGTAAAACACTGCGCTTCGTCCACGAATATTGTATTAACAGGGCTAAAGATGAAAACGTTATTTACTTTTTGGTTGGCGTTTACAACGGGGATATTTTCAATTGCCCCAGCTGCACAGGCCTTAGATTGGCAAGATCCACAGGTATTTAGGATCAATAAAGAGCCAGCCCGTAGTTTTTTTTACAGCTATGACAATGCTAATGCGGCCTTTTCAAAAACACCTTGGGATCAAGCCAACCATATATTGCTCAATGGACAGTGGAAGTTTAATTGGGTGAATTCTGTTAAAAAAAGCCCAAATAAATTTTACCAAATGAATTTTGACGATAGCCAATGGGGCCATATTGCAGTCCCTGCCAACTGGGAAGTCAATGGTTACGGCACACCATTTTATCATTCACACCAATGTTTTAAAGCTAATGCAGTACCACCCGAAATGCCCGCTCATTACAATCCTGTGGGCAGTTATCGAAAGACTTTTACCTTGCCAGATGATTGGAATACCAGGCAAGTATTTGTGCATTTTGGCGCGGTTAAGTCGGCTTTTTATTTATGGGTAAATGGTCAAAAGGTGGGATTTTCACAAGACTCAAAAACCGCCGCTGAGTTTGATATCAGCTCATACCTGCAAACAGGTGAGAACCAATTGGCTTTGCAGGTGTATCGATATTCTGATGGCTCTTATTTTGAATGCCAAGATATGTGGAGAGTCAGTGGCATTGAGCGTGATGTATATTTGTTTAGTACCCCAAAAGTGCATATAAAAGATTTTCATGCTTACACGACTCTTACTGATAATTACAGTATAGGTGAGTTACGGCTCAGTGCTCTAATTGATAATACCCATGACCGAACTATCGGTGGATATCAGTTGAATGTTCAACTGTTCGATCAGCAGCAAAAACTACTATTTAAAAAAACACTCGATGTTAAAAAACTTTCAGCAAATAAAAATAGAGTTGTTGAATATAACAGCAGCATCGATTCACCTCGTCTATGGAGCGCTGAAGAGCCTAATTTATATAATTTAAAACTCACTTTATTAGATACCCAGGGCAAAGCCATTGAGCATATCGGTCATAACATTGGCTTTCGATCTACTGAACTTAAAAATGGCAATATATTAATCAATGGTAAACCGGTGTTATTCAAGGGGGTCAATCGCCATGAACACGACCCGGTAACAGCCCATGTGGTGACCCGGGAATTGATGCTCAAAGATGTGCAGATGATGAAACAATTCAACATTAATGCAGTTCGTATGGCCCACTATCCTAACGATCCCTATATGTATTATTTAGCTGATTTGCATGGTTTATATGTCATGGATGAGGCCAATATTGAGTCTCATGGAGTAGGCGCGGCCAATCAAGGCCCATACAACCCAGATACACACTTAGTCAACAAACCAGAGTGGGCGGCAGCCTATATTGACCGTGTGAGTAATATGTACCACGCCACTAAAAACAATCCATCAGTAGTAATGCGTTCACTAGGCAATGAGTCTGGTGATGGCTCTAATTTAGAAGCCACCTATGACTGGCTGAAACAACAAGAGCCAAATAGCCCTGTCATATCAGAACAAGCACAAATGCGCCGTCACACCGATGCCTATGGTCAAATGTATGCGCCTATTAGTGATATTGAACGATATGCTAAACGTAAATTTGATACCACACGTCCGGTTATTTTAATTGAATACGAACATGCCATGGGCAACTCCCTTGGAAACTTTAAAGAATATTGGGACAGTTTTGAAAAGTACCCATCTTTGCAAGGTGGCTTTATTTGGGATTGGGTAGACCAAACTTTTGCAATGAACTCTCCTGAAGGTATTCCTTACTGGGGCTATGGCGGTGATTTAGAGCCAGATGCTACGGTTTCATCATTAAGCTTTTCAGCCAACGGCTTAGTATTCGCAGATCGCACACCCTATCCTTATTTATGGGAAGTTAAAAATGTTCAGCAAAATATTGGTTTCAGCAGTAATGATATCAAGTCAGGTGCGCTCACTATCACTAACAAGCATTATTTTGTTACTTTGCAGGGGCTCAGTTTAAGCTGGCAATTACTGGCTGATGGTAAACAAGTATCACAAGGACAAAGCTTACCTCTAAGTGCTCAGCCACAGCAAAGCCAGAAAATTCAATTAGATTACGCTGTAAAACTTCAACCAGATATTGAATATTTTCTGGATGTGCAAGTGACAACTGATAAATCCAATGGCCTGATCCCTAAAGGGCATATCACCGCTTGGTCACAATTAGCTTTGCCTAGTATGTCAGTAACAGTAGAAAAACAACCAAAGATGAAACTCTCAGTCAGTAATAAAAAACAAATTTATGTTTTTAAGGGTAAAGATTTTAGTTTAAGTATTGATAAAACAACGGGGTTAATTAACTCAATGGAATACTTTGGCGACGAATTATTAAAAGCGTCACCTAGACCCGATTTTTGGCGCGCGCCAACCGATAACGACTTACCTATCGAAGACTATGGTGACACATTCAGCCCATGGCACAACGCGGGGAAAGACACTAAGGTAGTGTCGGTAAAACTGAAAGAAGAGTCTAAGTATCAGGCAACAGTTGAAGTTGAACATTATTTGAGTGCAATAGGTAGCCGCTACTTCACTGCTTATCATGTGTTTGGCGATGGAAAAGTAAAAGTGGATGTATATTTCTATGCTGCGCCACACAAAAAACAATCTGACATTCCGCGTTTGGGTACCTTATTTGAGTTAGACAAGCAATATTCTCAAGTTAACTGGTATGGACGTGGTCCACACGAAAACTATATAGACAGGCTTACATCTGCTCATGTGGGCCAATATCAAAGTAATGTGGCAGATTTGTATGTGCCTTATGTGCGGCCACAAGAAAATGGTTATCGCAGTGATGTGCGTTATGTGTCGTTCCATAATCAAGATGGTAAAGGTATAACATTTAAAGGTGCTCCACTGATTGGCTTTGGTGCTCAGTATTATGATACGGCTGATTACCACGCCAATGCTGCACAAGTAAAAGCTAAAAACCTCCACCCTCATGAACTGCCTCAAAAGCAAAGAATTTATATCAATATAGATTATATGCAGCGTGGTGTAGGGGGCACGAATACTTGGGGTGCCAAACCATTACCTGATTATATTATTCCCTATTTGGACTATCAGTATTCTTATTCGTTTGAGCCCTATAACCAGTAAACAAGGTAAATTATCATGAAAGCAGTCGATTTGAGCAGCATTTTCTGGCAGCAGGGATATCTTGTGATAGATGATTTTTTTTCAGCTGAGTCAATGAACAATCTACAAAGTATCATACTCGGGCACTATGGTTTAAATCCTGAATATGAGCATGAGGCCGCATTCTTATCAAAATCAGCGACTGAGGTTATTCCTTGGTTTCCACAAAGGTCTGGTGAACATGCATTTGATGAAATTGAACATTACTCCAATATGCAGACGTTAACCGAGGCAATATTAGGAACAGGTTGGAAAGCACTGTATTGCATGACGATGTTTTCAAAAAAAGGCAGCAAAGGCCAAGCATGGCATCAAGACTGCCCACCCAATGATCCTCAACAATTTAACCTTAACCGCCTTGTTTATACTATGGATATTAACGACCAAGTGGGCGGAGAAGTGTTAGTGATGCCTGGCAGTCATCGGCGGGGTCAATTGCCTGCAGGCGATGTCAACGAAAATTTTTCAGAACAAGTCATATTGGCCCCTAAAAAAGGCACGTTAGTGATAATACATGGGCATACATGGCACCGTGTTTTGCCTGTAAAAGGCGAATATCGTTTATCTACTAATTACAGAGCAATACCAGAGAACACTGCTGAGAATATCACCGACATTTGTGTTTATCGCAACATGCGATATCAATTTTCAACGTCAAAAGTATTAGAAGACAGATTAGTTTAAAGCCAACCAGCCACAATGTTGGGTGAAGTAAAAGCGTAAAAAACAGTCGTTTAGACCGATATATGCGGTTGCAAAAAATCAATGAAGTTTTGTTCTGGCAGTGGATGACTAAAGAAAAGCCCTATATTTCATCACACCCTATAGAAGCCAGGAACGCTTGCTGCTCGAACCATTCGACTCCCTCCGCTATCACTTTTTATACCAAGTTACACCCCAGTTCGATGATAGCGCGAACAATCGACTGATTAGCTGCTTGATGTTGAATATCGTAGATAAAAGGATGGTCAATTTTAAGTTTATCTATATTAAATCTTTGAAGATAGCTCGGGGATGAATAACCTGTACCAAAATCATCAATGCCCAAGTACCCCCAAATTTTTTGAGCTGAAATAAGGGGTCAATAGCCTCATTTTCATTATATATGAATCACCCTTTGGACACTTCTACTTCTACTTTTTTGCGGCCAGCTCAGTCTCTTTCAACACATTAATCACTTAACTTAAGAAGTCTTTACGGCCAAATTGAAGAGGTGAAATATTGATAGCTATGATTAAGTCACTCCATCCTAAACTCACTAGGTTTTGCGCTTGTTGACTGGTTTCAGAATAATCAGATCCGAAATGCTGTTGCTGTTTAGCAGCATAAGATTCGTACTAAGAGCATGCTTGTTTTATTAACGTATTATTTAATTGATGCACCAAATCATGTGCAGGTATTTGTTGCGAAATAAGCTCGACAATTTTATTGGCGATATAATCGCTTGTGAAAAAGACCATACTGCTGTCTGCAATAACTAAAAACAATACAATGACAAAAATAATGTCAATAAGCCTGACAGAGCGCTGGTTGACAATGTTATTCGACAATGCAAAACCTATTTAAGTATCATTCATGTTAGGGGGATTAGTTAGACAGCATTGCAACAAAACCATCCTCATCTTCTGCCCACAACCAGATCAAGTTTCTAACGAGGAGGAGGCATACCGCCCATTCCTCCAGCCCCCCCCGGAGGCATCATACCTTGCATACCACGCATCATTTTTTTCATGCCGCCACCCGACATTTTTTTCATCATTTTTTGCATCTGAGTAAATTGCTTGAGTAATCTATTCACATCTTGAATTTGTGTACCTGAGCCTGCTGCAATGCGGCGTTTACGTCCGCCTTTTATCACATCTGGCCGTGTACGCTCACCTGGTGTCATAGAATTGATGATAGATTCCATTTGTACAAAGGATTTATCGTTGGCTTTTTCTTTGATCTGCGATGTCATATTGCCCATACCAGGCATTTTATCCATCATCGACATCATCCCACCCATATTACGCATTTGCTCTAGTTGTTCTTTGAAATCCTGTAAGTCGAAGCCTTTGCCTTTTTGTACTTTTTTGGCGAGTTTCTGCGCCTTATCCTTGTCGACTTTGCGTTCAACTTCCTCAATTAAGGTGAGTACATCACCCATACCCAAAATACGCGAAGCAATTCGCTCAGGATGAAAGGCTTCCAGTGCATCAAGTTTTTCACCCGTACCGATAAACTTAATGGGTTTGCCTGTAATGTGCCTTACCGATAACGCTGCTCCACCTCGAGCATCACCATCCGCTTTGGTTAGGATCACACCAGTTAAAGGTAATGCGTCGTTAAAAGCCTTGGCGGTATTGGCCGCGTCTTGGCCAGTCATGGCGTCTACCACAAACAACGTTTCAATGGGGTTGATAGCGTTATGTAATACTTGGATCTCTCCCATCATTTTGCCATCAACATGTAAACGACCAGCGGTATCCACTAGTAGTACATCGAAGAAGTGTTTTCGGGCAAAATCTATTGCTGCATTGGCAATATCAACGGGGTTTTGGTCCTCTGACGAAGGAAAAAACTCAACATCAACCTCTGTGGCGAGTGTTTCTAGTTGTTTGATTGCAGCGGGACGATATACATCGACACTTACAACTAACACTTTTTTCTTTTCACGTTGCTTTAACAGCGCAGCTAACTTACCCACACTGGTGGTTTTACCCGCACCTTGTAAACCCGCCATTAATACAACGGCGGGAGGCTGAGCAGCTAAATTAAGTGATTCGTTAACCTGTCCCATCACCGACTCTAACTCGGATTGGACAATTTTAATAAAGACTTGGCCAGGATTAAGACTTTTACTGACTTCGGTGCCTACCGCACGCTCTTTCACTTGACCGATAAAATCTCTTACTACTGGCAAGGCAACATCAGCTTCAAGCAACGCCATACGCACTTCGCGTAAAGTGTCTTTGATATTATCTTCGGTGAGTCGTCCCTTACCACTAAGATTTTTAAGGGTTTTGCCTAAACGTTCGCTAAGATTTTCAAACATATACTATGCTACCAAGGATTTTCTGTAATCCTATTATATAGAAGAAGCTAGCAGATAAGAATGCTCAAGCACATATCTCCCTAGAGATTTTTCCAGTTAATGCTTAAAACTGAGTTGAACTATGTAATGTATCGAGGTTTAGTGTTAGTTTTAACTTTATAATAGTTATCTGTTCCCTTGTGTTTGGAAAATTAGTTAGCAAAATGTATATCTCAACTCTTCCCAATGTCATATCAAGAAATCTATCATGTTGATGGCTGCCATATGTTTCGTTTTTTATATACTGGCTTGCGGCATCATCGTTACTGGTATGTTTCAAGAAAAAGGCCCCAATAAACTTGCAGCCATTAGTAGTGTTCTGGTGGCTATGGGGTTACACATCATCATTTTAAGAAGCGGTATACTGATTGAACCTACAATGGGACAGAATATGAGTATGCTAAATGTAGCCTCATTGGTGGGTTGGCTTATTAGCGTCACCATGCTGTTGGCTTCTTTTAGATTACCCAACACTATTTTGTTACCGGTAGTCTATAGCTTTACTGGCCTGATCGTTTTGCTGAGTGGTTTGATACCCAGTGCTCATGTCATACAAATCAGTGTAAAGCCTCATCTATTAATCCATATTAGTTTGGCCTTGTTTGCTTATGCATGCTTGGCTATCGCTTCTTTATATGCAGTGCAATTGTCTTACATCAATTTTCGCTTAAAAGAAAAAAACGCGTCTCTTTTACATTCCTCTTTGCCTCCTTTAATGGCAGTAGAAAATATCCTATTCAAATTATTGTTAGTGGGTACTGTTTTACTGACCTTATCATTAATCAGTGGATTCATGTTTTTAGATAACATGTTTGCCAAAGAGCAGGCTCATAAAACTGTTTTATCACTTTTAGCATGGGGACTGTATAGCATTATTTTGATGGGGCATGCGTGGTATGGATGGCGTGGAAAACCGGTAATATGGGCGACTGTTGTGGGCGGCTTATTACTCACCCTAGCCTATTTTGGCAGCCGAATTGTGAGGGAAGTTATACTTAACGCTTGAATAGCATCTAAATAGCCCTTAAAGTGCTCAATAATTTCTACCATAGGATTTCCATAGTTGGAAGACATTGCCACCAGTAGTTTATTCATAATTCTCGGTGTTTTGATTTTATTCTCTGCATACTTTTCAAGCTCAGAAACTGGCATGATGTCCATTAATCGATATCGCCTTAAACATCTTGAGAACGAAGGACATAAAGGTGCTCTGAGAGTACAAAAACTGTTACAGCGCCCAGATAGGCTTATCGGGTTAATTCTAATAGGTAACAACCTCGTCAATATTGCGGCCTCTTCTATCGCCACTATTATTTGTATGCGCTTGTTTGGACATTTAGGTCTTGGCGCAGCGACTGCCATAACAACGCTTTCATTAACGTTAGTCATTTTAATCTTTGCCGAAGTGACACCTAAAACACTCGCAGCTTTGTACCCAGAAAGAATATCCTTTCCTAGCTCGATTATTTTATTGCCGTTACTTACTTTGCTTTACCCTCTTGTGTACTTAGTTAATGGTATCTGTAACAGTTTATTAGCACTTTTCCGAGTCAAACATACCGGTGAAGATGGCAATAGCCTTAGCCGCGAAGAACTGCGCACTGTTGTCCATGAAGCCGGCGCAATGATCCCAAAAAAGCACCAAGATATGTTAATGGGTATTCTAGACCTCGAAAACGTGACGGCTGAAGACATTATGGTACCGCGCAGCGATATTGTGTCTATCGACATTAACGACGAATGGAAAGATATTCAAAAACAATTGGTTAACTCACAGCACACCAGAGTTTTGTTGTATCGAGATAGCATAGATGATGCGGTTGGTTTTGTGCATGTCCGTGACGCTCTGAGATTACTCTCAAAAGATCAATTCACAAAAGCCACATTACTCAGAGCTGTACGAGAAATCTATTTCACACCTGAGTCCACTCCATTACATACTTTAATGTACAAATTCCAAGAGGTAAAAGAAAGAATTGGTTTAGTAGTGGATGAGTACGGTGATATTCAAGGGCTAGTGACGTTAGAAGATATATTGGAAGAAATTATTGGTGACTTTACCACTAGCTTTTTGCCTGACCACAGTAAAGAAGCCAATTTACAACAAGACGGTAGCGTATTGTTAGATGGAAGTGCCAATATCCGTGAGCTCAATAAAGAATTAGATTGGCAATTTCCTACAGAAGGCCCTAAAACCTTAAACGGATTGATTTTGGAGTATTTAGAAGATATTCCAGAGGCGAATATCAGTTTACGTCTTGCCGGCTATCCGATCGAAGTATTAGAGATGAAAGACAATATGGTGAAAACTGTGCGCGTCATACCTGAGTTCTACCGCAGCGATGAAATCAAATATTCTGAATAAATCACAGCTGTTTTTCTCGGTTTTCTTGATTTTATTTTTTAGGTACTCTGCCTTTACGTCCAAGTTTAACAGGCGCTCATACATCCTCTGAAGCTCATCATCGTGAGTCAGTTGCGATCCATTTACATGGGCTCCCAACACTTGTTGCAAGACCGTTGGTAAACTTTTCTGAGCAAACGAAATATATCGGTACTTCAGTCAGTTTTATTAAGGTTAATTGATTCAATTTCTCAGTATCTAAACCGGGTGATAAATACGTTCTATATTGCCAGCACCGGCAGTGAGATCATAATCAATGATGACTATACTAGAGGTGTCAAATAACATGGATTTTTTACCAACGTGCACATCTTCCAAAAAGTAACTCACAAATGGCATATGGCTGACAACCAAAATAACACTTGGTTTTGATGGTGTTTTAAACAAGACATTAATGAAATCATGAGCGACTTTAGGATTGCCTTCAGGTATCACATCCTCACAGGTTTGCTTTTCTATCACTTCAATTTGTTTACTGAGTTTCTCATATGTCTGCTGCACACGAACATAACTGCTTAATATAGCAATATCGACTGGCACATCCGCCCCTAGGTAATCCCTCAACCATTTACCTGCGGTAATAGCTTGTTTTTCACCTAGGCGGGTTAAATTTCGGGTATTGTCCTGCACTCGAAACCTTTCAGCTTCGCCATGACGCATGATAATTAATTTCATAATTCTCGCGGAATATATATTTGACTCTCTTGTTTTAATA
>ENA-OSIY01000836-OSIY01000836.1-marine-metagenome-genome-assembly--contig:-NODE-836-length-16809-cov-7.961212_pt1 | contig 16809 bp, 24 predicted proteins | sample MGYA00237884_ERZ534233 | MGnify/ENA primary metagenome ERZ534233 (study PRJEB26412, sample SAMN06343840) | marine metagenome | isolation source: estuarine water | place: USA: Columbia River Estuary... | reverse complement strand
TTTCAAGCAGAAGACGGCATACGAGATTTCTGCCTGTCTCGTGGGCTCGGAGATGTGTATAAGAGACAGATATTGGAGATACACTTGCAACAGCATTTGATTCAACTGGTGATATTAAAGTAGCAACAGCATGCTTAGATGCATACAAAACTGCTATATCAGCATCTAAAACACAGCTTATATACAAGAAATTAACAGGTAAACCAGGTGCAATTGAATTTTTAGAAGGTTAGTATTTATGAAGAAACAGAGAAATAAACTAAAGCAATCTGATATACAGACAATTAACAATGCTTATTTTTCTAAAGTAGAAGAATATAATAAATTATCATTAGATGAACTTAGAACTCTTTTTACTGATTCATTAGTAACAGGTGCTAAACGCATTAATGGTATATATAAAAGAGCATTGTTTGATGTTGTTACAGAAAAAAGACAACAAGAAATGGTTGATAATGCAAAAGATGGTTTAACTAATACTAAAGAAAATGAAACAGACTGATTTAATAAAACTTAAATTTAAAGAAGAATATTCAGAAAATAAAGATTGGTATTATTATGTATATGATCTTACTGATGGTGTTACATTAATATCTCCAGCAAGTGATGAAGTAGTTAATAACAATTGGTTTGTTTGTATAATGGAAACAAGTCCTGAAGTTGAATTTAATGATTTAAAAGAATTAAAACAATTTATTAATCTTGTAGAAAAAAATAAAAGAAAATGAAAGTAATAATAGAATACAATTTAGATAACCCAGAATCAAAAAAAGCTCATTTAAGAGTTGTTAAATCAACTGATATGGCTATAGTATTATTTGAAATACTAAATAATGTTAAGAAAAAGGTGACAAATTCATCTTCTGTACTTAGAAATAACAAAGAATTGTCACACGAACAAGGTGTAGAAGATGTTATGTATGAGATCAGAAAGTTATGTGAAGATTATAACCTTAATATTGATGAATTACTAGATTAATGGACATTAGTGTTAAAATAATTGAAATGGCTAGCAAAGTTCTAGCTATGATAGTAATACTAACTTGTTTTGGTTTTTTGATTAAAATAAACAAAAATGAAAAAAAATGAAAAACTAAGTCCGTATAATTTTGCACCTTGGGTATTAAAAAAAGATGACATTGAATCCTATCAACCTGTTAATGATGAAAATAGAAAAGAAATCATAATAATTGGTAGGATTCTTTATGTTATAAGTAGAATGGGTTCAAATTACACATTTAGAGGCACAATGACAATAGATCCTTGTTTTTCTGATGGAATGTATCAGTATCCATTTAAACCTTGGCAGAATCAAAATAAAACCCATTTTAAAGCATTGTTGAAACAAACAGATGAAAATGAATGGGCTGAAACCAATAAAACATTGATAAACAGTTATTTAGCTGAAAAGTCATTGTATTATAAAGAAAGTGACCCTATTTTAAAATATTATAAAAACTAACAATTATGAATGTAAACAAAAATATACAATTTGGTTATTCATTGTGTGAAGCTAATTCAACAGGCATTAGATATGCTATTCTTGACTCTAGCGGTAACATTAGAACCAAATTATTTAGATGCAAAGACTATATGCAAGATGTGTATTGGTCAGAAATACTTGATAAGGGAGTTGTTGAACAATATGGATTTCAATGGGATGGTAAAAATACTAATCCTGTTTCAAAACAAACTTTTGTAGACATATTGATGACACCTTGCTCAGAATCAACAGATTCATTACAAGAATATACAGATAACTTAAAGTTATTATTAAATACATTAGAAAAAGCATTAAACTTTGAATTAAGGTCTTATGTAACAAAATGTAGTAATGATAATAAAGATATTATAATATCTTACACAAATGAATGGTCAAAAAGACCTTATTTGATAAGTTTGTTATTCTTACTAATGAGAATAGGCATTTATTATGACAAAGATGATGATTTACAAAATGTAATAGATTTTTTATATTCAGCAGAATTAAAAAACAAAATGTTTAGTAATGACTCTTCTCAAATGCTTAATATTAAGTCTAAAAAGAAATTAGAAGAAATATTTATTAACAATAATTTAATTGAACAAAATTGGAGTGATTATACATCATCATATGCTGTACACAATAACAGTGGTATTGTTTCTTATAAATTATTAAAACAAGAAAACGTATGTCAAACTTAAATAAAAGAATTATAGATGAAATTAACTTGAGAGGATTAACTGAAAGCTTAATGGAAAAATGTGGAGCAGAAGTTACTATTAAAAAACAAAATGTAGCAGTTTATGTAGGACCTGGTGAAGTATTAAATCAAGTGTTAATTTATTTTTTGATAAAAACTAAAGAAAATAAACAATTAGTATTTATTAAAGATGATTATAGTAATTGTTTTAAATTATTTAAAGATAAAATGCCTACTAAAGTTATTAGTAATTTTTCAATAAATTTAGTTAATTTAATGGACATTTATGATCATAAAAAAGGCTATTATACAAATGAAAATGTTGTTGATTACAATAAATTAAAAGATTGTTGTTTTGTTAGAATTAAAGGATATGAATTGTCTTCAGATGTATTTAAATACACTTCAAAAAAGAAAGAAATGTTTAATTCTAATAAACTATTTTCAATTTCAAAATGTTATGACAATTATTTGTGTAAATATGATACTGTATTAAGAAATGTTGTTGAAGTTATAGACCCAATTACTAAGAAGAAATTAAAATTTGTGTCAAGTGATATTGAATTTGTTTTTCCTGACTTTGAACGTATTATTAAAAATCACATCTTTCCTAAAGATAGAACTTTTAAAACAACATCAATAGTTAGATTGAAAGATAACAGGTCAATTAATATACCAAAACATCATCAAATGGCTGTTAATGATTTATTCTTTGATAATAATACAGGAAGACCAAATTATGTTTCAGTGCTTTATAACAAACAGAAATACATAATAAAAACAAATAAACTTAAAGTAATATGAAGAAATACACAAAATTTAAAACACAAGTCTTTAGTAGACACCCTAGTCACAATATACTAAGGTCTGAGTTACCATTATTGCCATTTAGAAGCGTTATTAGGCTTGGTAGTACAACAGCATCAAATACTAAATTAAAGAGAACAGAGCTTAATTCTGCACAGTCTGTTAAATGTTCTTCAAACAAAGCAGTTATGAAAATTCATTTTGATGATTTTCAAGTTAAAAATCCAGATTGGTTTGTTTATGATGTTATTAATGATTTATTTGTTAATTGCAGAGATGCAACAATTGTTGATAAAGATGAAATGCCATTTCCTTTAATTATTAAACATGTTAATGGTAGTCGTGGTACTGGTAATTATATGATTTATAATGTTGATGAATTATATCAATTTATAGAAAATAAAAACATAACTAAGTACATATTTGAGAAGTATTATACTTATTCAAGAGAATACAGATTACATGTAACTAAACATGGTTGTTTTTATACCTGCCGTAAGATGTTAAAGAATGAAACACCTCAACACCTTAGATTTCAAAGACATGATGATAATTGTGTTTGGATTGTTGAAGATAATAATTCTTTTGACAAGCCTGTTAATTGGGATTTAATAGTAAATGATTGTGTTAAAGCATTAGCATCTCTTGGTGGTGACATCATGGCTTTTGATGTTAAAGTACAATCTGCACGTAAACCTAATGGTAATTTAAGAACTGACCCTAAGTGGATAGTTATTGAATCTTGCAGTGCACCTAGTTTTGGTGATATTACTGCTAAAAAGTATATAGAACAAATACCAATTTTATTAAAAGAAAAAAATTTATAAAAACAATTATTTATGAAACAAAAATTAACTGAAAGTGATATAAAATTACTTATTTCTGGTTCAGGAATGTCTTTACTAGACAACCAAAGCTCATTAAACATTATTGCAAACTATTTAAATGAACTTGTAGGTCCATTAATAGAAAAGAATATTACTGATAGTAGTAGACTTAGATTTGCTTTTACAAATGTTGAAGTTATTCCAACAGCAAAAATTGCTGGAAATCATTATTTAGATGTATTGTTAAGAATTAGAGGATATAAAAGTAAATATTCTAAAAACAAAAATTCTCATTCATCAGTAACATCAGTTAGTATTAATGAATTATTTGGAAATTGCTCTACTGTTTGTATTAGCAAAATACATTCTGATAATTTTAATAATGTTGGTGATTGTTACCCAATTATGACTATTGCTGAACATCTTTCTGAACTAATGGGATACTCTAATTTAATTTACACAACAAGTAATACTAATTATGAAAATGGAAAACTTAAAGTTTATTTTAATGAAAATAAATGGAATGTAATAGATTCATTTAAAAACATAAGAGGTGGTAATATTGAAATTCATACAAAAAAAATTAATTTAATTAAAATATGAAAAAAGTGATTAAAAATGCTGTATTAGGCACAGATCCTGAATTATTCTTATATTCAGAAGACTATTTTAAATTTGTTCCAGTTTGTGGACTAGTTGGTGGTACAAAAGATAAACCAATACCAATTAATTTAGAAAATAATGGTTTTACATTGCAAGAAGACAATGTGGCTCTAGAGTTTACCATTCCACCTGCAAGTAATAAGAATGAATGGATTGATAGTATTAATTTTGTTAAGAATTATATTACAGAAACTGTTTTAACTCCAAAAGGATTAGTTCCTAAGTATGTTGGTTCAGCAAGATTTGAGCCAAATGATTTAGATAACCCTGCTGCTCAACATATGGGCTGTAGTTCATCTTATGATGCATGGACATTTGAACAACATTATGTTGATAGAGATGACTATACATTAAGAACAACTGGAATGCATATTCACGTTGGTTATGAAGATCCAGATGTAGATGTTTCTATAGACTTAATTAGAGCAATGGATTTGTTTTTAGGTGTACCTAGTGTATTTATGGACCCAGATACTGAAAGACGTAAAATGTATGGTAAGGCTGGTGATTATAGATTAAAAAGCTATGGTGTAGAATACAGAGTATTGTCAGGTTATTTCTTAGGTTCAAATGAATTATTATCTTGGTTATGGGATGCTACACAAAAAGCAATTGATTTTGTCAATGCTGGTGGTATTATAACAAATCCTGATGATATTATTAAAGCAATTAACAATTGTGATAAAGAGCTAGCAAAAGAAATACTTGAAGATTATAATATTAAAATATTTAATTATGAACAAGTTTAATTTAAAAAAATATGTGTGGACAACTAGGATTTAGTGGTGAAGAACCATTTGATATTGATAAAATAAAAACACTTATATTGTGGAACTCCCTTGAAAGAGGTGAAGATGCCACAGGATTATATAGTCCCATTAATGGACTCAAAAAGTGTTTACTAAAGGGTTCTGAGTTTGTGGTTAATAAAAACTACACTTTAGACCCAGACACTATCTTTATGGCTCATGTTAGAGCTAAAACGGTAGGTGCTAATATTGTTGATAATGCTCATCCCTTTAACAGGGGTGAGTGGTATCTTCAACATAATGGAACTTTAAAGAATTATAAAGATTTAATTGAAAAATATGATCTAGATATTTCTAATTTTAATGTTGATAGTGATGTTATTTGTGGTGCAATAGAAAAAGCAGGGGATTTGTCTGTATTGAAATATATAGATGGTCCTGCTGCTTTGATTATACAAAACAAAAATAACCCAAATGAATTGACTGTCTTTAGAAATAATGAAAGACCTTTATTTAGGGGAATGATTGGCAAAAACATGTACATTTCTTCAATAAAAGAATCATTACAACTAATTAATTGTACTAATGTTAAAGAATTTAAGATTGATACAATTTATACTATTATTAATGGTTCAATTACTAAAAGTCAGAAGGTTAAATCTGAGCCTTATAGTAAACCACAACCTGAATTTGTTAAATATGGTAATTGTTTAAACAATAATGATCCATTAATAGGTTTTGTTGATTGTTGGTTAAGAGCTAGTACAACTATACATGCTTATAATGCACCATTTGAACTAACTACTAATAAATATTATTTAATAAAAGATTGTAAAAACAATTTCTTTGATGTTTATGATAGAACTAGTGGTAAAACAGATAAGCATTGGAGTGGTAACTTTAGAAAAGAAGATGCTATCATTAAAAACTCACTTTGTAAATCTATATACACAATAACAGATAATGAGAATAAAGATAAAACTATTCTTATAACTGCAGGTGATATTCTTAATGTAGTTCAAGTAAATGAAAAAGAAAAGCTAATTCAACTACAAGACCCTAAAACTTATAAGGTTTTATGTTGGGCTAATTTATCTTATTTTATTAAATTGACAGATCAACAAGAAGAGGATTATAATAGATTATTGTATGGTTCTGGAGATTATTCTTTAGCATATGATACTTATGATACTTATGATTCTTATGAAACAAATGATTTTAATGATTCTTTTAAACCACCAAAAAATGAGAATCCAAATCAATTAAAATTAATAGAAGATGATTCTGATGAAGATTTGTTGCCAGATAATTTTGAGCTTCATTTTACAAAGACTGATGACCTTCTTGAAAATTTAAAAGAATTAATATTTAAAGAACAAATAGATAATCCAAAAATAAACTTAATTATGAATGAATTAATGGCAAATAACTTTAATATAAGTTATGAATACATGGAAATGTTTGGAGGTGCTTATGCCAACTGATCCAACAAGTTTAGACGAAATTTTAAATACAATTACTCTTGCTAATATTGAAAATTTACCTTATGAACACGATAATGAAGATGATGAAGGTCCATATGATGATGAGTATGGTAATTTTGATGAGGTTGAAGCAGAAGGTTTAAATCCTGAAATATCAAACATTATTCCTGAAAACTGTTTACATCATGAAACTGGTGAAATACTTAAAAATCCAATACACATTCCTCATATTGGTTGGTTTGAATCAGATGATTCTAGAATTAAAAATGATTTTATGTCTTTTGTACCACATTATGAGCATTGTAAAATAATAGATGACAAAAAGTATAATAAGTTTTACACTTTAGTGTATTCAGGCATTAATGATTTTGGTCAGCTCTCAAATAAACAATACTCTTTGTTTCCTTCAAGTAATTTTGAATTTAGAAGAAACACAATAATAGTTGTTGATTATCAGTCTGAAAAAAATTATTTTGTTGATTCTAATGTGTTAAAAAACAAAAACTTTTCACTATATTACAATGAAGATTTAACTAAAGGTTTATTCTTTAATAGAGGTGAAAATGAAAGATATGTTTTTAAAAAGCATTTAAAGATTAATGGTATTAAATCAGATAAATCTGCAATGTCATTTTTAGATTATATTCGTGAAAACAATATACCAACAACATTCTTTAATACTTTTGGTAAGAAATATCAATTTGGTGTTGAGATAGAAACAATATCTGGTTTAATGCCTGCTTATCTTCAAAAAGACTTGCATTATTCTTCAGTTCATGATGGTTCTTTGAGACAAGAAGATGATAATACTGCTTGGGGTAAAGAATATGTTACAAGTGTATTACAGGGTGATTTAGGCCTTAAAAATCTCAAGATGATATGTTATGAGCTTTCTAAGAGATGTATGGTTAATAAGCAATGTGGTGTTCACGTTCATTTGTCTGGTGTAAACTTTAACAAGGAAAACATAGTAATGATGTATTGGCTTTATCAAAGGCTTCAAGATGAGGTTTACAAAATGTTACCTAAATCTAGAAGAAACAATGAATATTGTAGAAAGCTAAAACCAATTCCTATTAATATTGACAACTTAAATTCTATTAATCGTAATTTTTATATTGAAAAATATTACAATGAGATTATACTTTTTGTATCAAAAAACAATTTTCCTGGTAGGGAGGTAAACAAAAAGAGAGATCATCCAGCAGGTTTTAAGTGTGGTTATGATCATTCTTCATCTAGATATTCTTGGGTTAATTTTGTTCCTTCTGTATTTGATACTAGAGGTAATAAAGTATATACAATAGAATTTAGACCTGCTCCTGGCTCAACTTCTTATCTTAAGATTAAGAATTGGCTATTGATTTGTATGGCTTTAGTAGATGTTGTTGAAAATCATAAGCAATTTTTACATAAAAACAGGGAAACTGTAAACTTATTATCTGTACTAACAGAAGTGTATGGTCAAAAAGCAAACACTCTTTGTAAATGGGTTGATGAAAGAAAACAATTGTTTAATGTGATTCCTACTAATAATGATTTAGCAAATGAGATTACAGATTATGAAACAAATGAATTAGATGAAGTGTTTGATTTAAAAAAATTATAAATTTAAAAAAATATAAAGATGTGTTTAATTAGCATATGCCCAAAGGGCACAGAAAAAAATACTAAAGAAGTACATGATTTTATTGGTAATGGATTCATTTCAAATACTGATGGAAGTGGATTTATGTACAAGAAAGATGGTACAAATAAAATTAATGTTGTTAAGGGGTTTTTTAACTCATATGAAATGATAGATTACATATCAAAGCTTGATTTAGAAGTAAATGATGAATTGGTTATTCATCACCGTAATGGAACTTCTGGGTTAGTTTCTGCTGAGAATTGTCATCCTTTTGTAATTTCTAAAAATAATGACATTATTACTAACACATGTATTGAAACAGATAATCCATGTATTGTTCATAATGGAATGATATATGGTATTACAAATCAAATGTTTTTGAACTCTCAATTTTCAGATACATTTGCTTTTGTTAAATATATTATGGCTGCTGATGGTGTAATGGAAATGTACAACAATTCATTTTCAACATTTGAACTACTAACAGATTCTTTTCTAGGTAGTGATAAACTATGTTTATTGCACCCAGATAGAGATTTAACTACAGTTGGTAAGTACTTAACTGATAATGGATACTTACATTCAAACTCTGGTTATAAAGTTAATTATTATGATCGAGGAGGGTTTGCATATGGCGGTGGAAATTTTATGGTGGCTGGGAAAGTTAAAAAAAGCAAAAAAAGACTTTTACCAGCGCATAAAGAAGAAAATAAATGCATAGTTAAAAAATTAGATAGTAGCAATGTTAAAATAAATAGTTATAATTGCACTCATTTCTTTTTCTGTAAAAAAGAGGATTATGAAACCTGGAGTTTTAATAAAGCTTCAGAACCACTATTTACATTTGAAATGCGTAGTTATGACAATTTAAGCTACTTACAAGTTCTTTATAATATAAAGGGTAATATTATTGGTAGAGCAGTAGCATTTGATTCTATTGAAAACAATTATTATTATATACCAAAAAATGACAAATATCTTAAAACATATAGTGATTATTTGTATTTAATAAAGAATTACCCTGACTATAGTAAGAGTGCTATAAAGACTCTTCAAAAAATAATTTCACAATCAAGTAGAAAATCACTTGACCCTGCTGAACTTAATCTTGAAGATATTTATTTCTCTAAAGCAGAAACTAAGTTTTCTTTAGAAGCATTAACTATGTACAAAGAATACCTTGAGGATAAAAAAGTTCTCAAGTTACAATTTAATTAAAAACAGCAAAAAATAATGAATAGTTTACTTATAAACGTAGATAAAATAATTGAAGAGGGTATTGGATTAGAGGCTTATTTTATAATACATTGTATTTACACTAATGACAAGGATTTGCTTTTTGATTATGTTAATAAATGCAAAAAAATAAATACTAATGTCTTCTTACAATTAGAGTCTGATGGTTATATCTTGATTAAAGATAGAAAATCTGACAATATATATTATGAATTATTATCTCTTACTGATAGGGGAAATCAAGTAGCGCTATATGCCCTCAAGTCATTATCCCCAAAATCAGAAAGTAATTTTGATGAATTTAGACAATGTTATCCTAACAGGGTTAAGAAAGGTGCAGGGACACGTCCTTTACACACTGACTTAAAACGTTGTAAAAGTTTATATGATAAGTTACTAATGGAAACAACTCATAGTATATTATGTAAGTGTGCTAAATTATGTCATAATGAAGCCATCAGATCTAATTCAGAAGAATACATGCAGAATTTACCAACGTGGCTGCATCAACGTAATTATATGATCTATGCTGATGAATGTGAAAATCTAAACATAGATGAAAGTAATTCTCAAATTACAAATTTAGATGCAATATGATGAAAGAAAGAATAGAAGCTGGATTATCAGGAGATTATGAAGGCTTAGATAATGGACTAGAAAGAATAAATAAGTATATCTTCAAGACTCAAAAAGCTTGTTATTATTTATTAGGTGGATTGTCAGGTAGTGCTAAAACAACATTCCTTGACTTTGTAATACTTAATGCAATACAAGATGCTGAAGCTAAAGGTATAAGTATAAATGTTATTTATTATTCCTGGGAAATTGATGAAACAACTAAAAAAGCTAATTGGCTTTCAATTCTTATTTACAAAAAATACAACATTGTTATAGCACCAGAAAAAATAAAGGGCTACGGTGAATTTAGGTTAAATGAAGATGAGAAGAAATTAATTTTTAGTGAACTAGATGAACTAGAAAGGATCTTTAAGAAAATAAACTGGATTTGGGAATCACAAAATCCAACAGGTATGTACAAATACTGGTGGGACTTTATGGGCAAAAAAGGTAAATATATTAAAGAACCTTATACTGATGAACATGATAAAAAACAAGAAAGAATTGTTAGTTTTGAATTAAATGATCCTAAAGAATACAACATTGTGGCAGGTGACCACTTAGCTTTGGCTAAAATTGAACGAGGATTCACTTTAAAACAAAACATTGACAAGCTTTCAGAATTCTCTGTAATTGCTAGGAATTTGTTTAAAATGACGTTTATATGGCTACAACAATTTAATCAAGGGTTTAACAAAATAATCACAAATTAATTTGTATATGTAAAAAATATTCCGTATATTTATAGTATGATAGGAATATACAAAATAACAAATTTAATAACTAACAAAGTTTATATTGGTAGTGCAAAAAATATAGATATTAGAATTAAAGCACATATTAGTAAATTAAAAGGCAACTTTCATATTAACAAACATTTACAATCTTCATATAATAAATACGGAGAAACAAATTTTAAGTTTGAAATAATAAGAGAAGTTTCTAATAATATATTAAGAAGAGCTGAACAGTTTTATATTAATAAATATCAATCAATAAATCCAAAATATGGATATAATAAAGCTACTGTAATTTCAAATACTTGGGATGACATAGAAAAGCCTATTATATTAAAAAATAAAATATATTTTGGGTGTTATAATAAACAAGGAAAGTTATTAAAAGTTTTTAAAACAATAGATGATGTAAAATCTTTTTTAAATGTTAAAAAATGCACAAGAGTTTATGAATCTTGTGATAGCAATTTAACAAAAACAGCATATAATTATTATTGGACAAGATTAGATGTAAAAAATTCTAAATTTGAGAATAAATTAAATGTATTTAAAAGAAAAGGTAGACATCGTGAATTATTGCAATATGATTTAGAAGGTAATTTTATTAAAAAATGGAATTCTGCAACAGAAGCTGCTGATTTTTTAAAAATACATTCATGTAATATTACAAGATGTTTAAAAACAAATAATATATACAAAAATAATAAGTGGTTTTACTCGGCCCCCTAGTATGGCAACATACTTTGAATAACCCAGAATATCGGTGAACATCCTGAAGAGGACAATACCGAGAGATAGACTAATTAATTAGTAAGCTCGTAACGACTACCAATGGGTATCCTATAATTTATAGGATAATGGTATAGTCTGCTCTGCAAGTATAACAAAATAAGTTGCAGCTAACATTATACGTGAGTAGTATAGACAGAATGAAATTTAAAGGCGCTGATATATCTCCACAGCAATCAGACTTTAAAGATACAACAAATCCTTACACAGATGCAGATGTTGTCTTAGGTTTAATGAATGCTTATAAAATGGACATGGATGCATGTATAGGTTATAACATCAATAAGCTTGGGACAAGTTACAATTTAAAAGATTCTTTTAGGATGTTAAAAATAATCAAAAACAGACTCAGCAGAGATAACATTGCAATAGGATTATTATTTATGCCTAAAACAGGAACTTTTAAAGAATTACCAGAGCCAGATAAAATAAATAAAGAATGGTTAGAAAATAATTTAAAATGACAGAAACGATGAAGTTACCTACAAGTAAGGTAAAAATAGACAGAGTTAATCCAAAGAGATTAGTTATTTATTCTAAGCCTAAGACAGGTAAAACAACGTCTTATGCAGGGCTAGAGAATAATTTAATACTAGACCTTGAGGATGGTTCTGATTATGTCAGTGCTCTTAAAATTAAGGTAACTAGCCTTAATGAACTAAGAGACATTGGCAAACAAATTAAGGATGCTAATTACCCTTACACATACATTACAGTTGATACTGTAACTGTATTAGAAGATTTAGTAAAACCATTAGCTGTTAAAATTTACAAAGCCACTTCTATGGGCAAGAATTTTGATGGTGATGATGTAATCAAACTTGCAAATGGTGCAGGTTACATGTATCTTCGTGAAGCATTTTTTCAAGTTCTAGATTATATTGATACATTAGCTCCACATATTATACTATCAGGTCATATAAAAGACAAACAGGTAGATGATAAAGGTGAATTAGTTCAGGCTGCAAACATTGATTTAACTGGCAAAATTAAATCATTAATTTGTAGTCAAGCAGATGCTATTGGGTATATGTTTAGACGAGGAAATGAAACATATCTTAGCTTTAAAGCTATGGATGATGTAACTTGTGGTGCAAGACCAGAACATCTCAAAAATAAGGAAATACTGTTGGCTGAAGAAGTTGATGGTGTTTATACAACTTATTGGGATAAAATATATAAATAATTAATAATTAATAACAAATAAAAAAAAGAAATATGAATTTTAGTTTAAATGTAGATGATAGTAGTAATGAAATGTCAAACAATGTTTCATATCAAAAACCAGGAGTTTATGAGAATGTTAAGGTTACTGAAATAATCTCTGGTAAGTCTAATGTAAAGCAAACACCTTATATTAGAATGAAAACAGTTAATCAAAATGGTGAAGTTGGTCAATCAGCCTATATGTACTTATCATCTGAAAAAGGTGAAGGTAAAAAAATAGCTGCTTGGGATATTACTGCACGTAATATTAATGATTTAATTTGTTGTACTCATAATATTAGCAGAGATGAAGCTAAAGCTATTGAATTAGTATCTTCTAATGAGACTAATCAAGAAAAGCAAATCTCAATGTTAGTTGATAAACTTTCTAGTTTATTAGTTGGACGTCCATTCCGTGCTAAATTTAAGGGTGAGCAAACTAAAGAAGGTGGAGCAATCTTTTCAACTCTTGATAGAGTAGAATCAATGAATGTTCCTTCTGTAGCAACTGGATTAAAGTTCAGTCCTGATAAAGATATTAAAATGTTTTTATCTCCAGATAAGGTTAATTCAAGTATTGGTACAGCAGTTAAAAATGATGACTTACCATTCTAATAATAAATAATTAATTAATAGCGCAGGTAAGAAATTACTTGCGCTTTTTTATACTTATGTTTAGCTTAAAAGGTGTTGAAAAGGAATTAACTTTAGAAGAGATATATGATAGCATAGGTCAATACAATTTATGGAAATATTATTGCAAGAATTTTCAAAAAGTAGATTCTTCTTTTAAATCTGAATTATACAATGATAAAAATCCATCATGTAGAATAAGATGTAATAAAAGAGGTAATCTAGTCTATAGAGACTTTGGAGGTGATAATAAAGACTATAGTGTAATTGACTATATTATGTTTAAATATAATTGTACTTTTAAAGAGTCTTTGAATATTATATTGTCAGATTTTGGATTAAGTGTATCTAATTTACATATTAATCGTGAAATGAAAGATTTAAAGTTTGAAGAAAAACTATTAACAATAGTAAAGAAAAGAATAGAAATTGTTAGTCAGCCTTTTACTATTGCAGATTATGATTACTGGAATCAGTACTCAATACCATTAACTTTGTTAGATACTTATAATGTCTTTTCTTGTAAACATGTTTATATTTACAAAAATGATGATGTTTTTGTTTTAAATTATAATAAATTAAATCCACTATATGCCTATAGGTTTTATAACAAAAGTGGTTATAATCATAAAATATACAAACCATTAGAGAAGAATAAAGCTTATAAATGGCTAACAACAGGTTCTAGTATTGAAGGTTATGAACAATTAGATAAATCTTCAAACATATTAATACTTACAAAAAGTCTTAAAGATTGTATAATTTACAGATTATTAGGTTATAATGCTATATCACTTCAAAGTGAAACAACAAATTTGGATGAGTCCATTGTTAATGAATTACTTAGCAGATTTAAAACAATAATAGTAAATTATGATAATGATGAAGAAGGAATAAAAAATACATTAAAAATTGCAAATGTGTATAATTTTAAATACTTTTACATTCCTAAATTTAAAGACGTAAGTGATTATATTAAATCAATGGGATTATCTAGTACAAAAAGAATGATTAATAATCAAATAAAAAAAACAAATGATAAACAATAAATATAGAATATCTTTTGAGATAACAGATAACTGGGCTGTTGAAGGCTTTAGGAATTTCATTAAAGTATTATTATCTGATGAAACTCAATTTGAAGTTTATATAATTTCAAATGATGACAGTACATCTTTAATAAAGAAAACTGGTGAAAACTTAGGTTTAGATGAAGCTCATGTTATTAGGTGTAACTTTTCAGATGATAAGTTAGAAGCAATCCAAAATAACAAGATTGATATTCATTTAGATAACTTACAAAGCTTTGTTATGTTAGTCACAGAAACAACTGATGCTTATGGTATTTTAATAACTAAAAATTTAAACAAATACTATTTAAAGCCAGATTACATTGTAGTTTTTGATAGACTATTACAACAAATAAAAAATGAAGAAAAATAAAGGAAAAATAAAAAATGCTGTATCTCTTGTTGCAAACGGATTAACTTTTAAATCTAAACTAGAACTATTTACTTATAATAAGCTAATAGAAGCTGGTATAATGGATTTTAAGTATGAAGAAAAGAAGTTTGTACTATTAGAAGCATTTGAATTCACTAATGAAAGTTATGAACTAAAAAAAGATAAATCACTTGTTAATGCTAGTAAAAATATTAGGAGCATAACGTATTTACCTGATTTTACAAATATAGATAATTTTAATAATGGCTGGGTTTTAGAATGTAAAGGTTATCCTAATGATGCTTTTCCACTTAAATGGAAATGGTTTAAGGATCATTTAGTTAAAAATAACTACAATGTAACTCTTTACAAACCTAATAATCAAGCTAATGTTCTTAAAACAATAGAATTAATTAAAAATAAATATTATGTTTAAAGTTAGTAGTAGTGAAATTGTAAAAATTACTAAAGCCCTTGAAAGAGCAGCTTTTGCAATAAACACCTTAGAAAGGTTAGGTCAAAACAAAATTGTCTTTCTAGAAATTAAGAAAGAAGTAAATGACCTAATAGATGAATTAAAGTCAAGGTATGAAATTGAAAAGTTCTCTGAATGGGATAAAAAAAAATAGAATGAATAAAACAGGAGTAAAAGAAAGAGTAGCTGTTTATGATGGTGATTTTATTCCATTTTATGTATGCCATAATAAAAAAGATGAGCCTATTAAAACCCTAGAAGACTGCAAACAGCTTTGTGATGAATTTATCAGAAGCATAAACACTTTAGTGCAAGCAGATAGCTATTTAGGGTATTTAACAATAGGCAAATGTTTTAGGTATACCGTAAATCCAAACTATAAAGCTAATAGGAAATATACAGATTTGCCAGAATTTCTATATGATATTAAGCAATATTTACAAGATAATCATGGGTTTACATTTAATAGTGACTATGAGGCTGATGATTTAGTTGTTTCATTTAAAGCTAAAAACAGCCAATATGAGAGCATTATTATTTCTCCTGATAAAGATATACTAACTTCAGTAGATATTGCCTACAATCCACGTAAAAATGAGTTTGTGGAGAATAATGCTGATGAAATAAACGCTTACTTTTGGAAAAGTATGATTACAGGTGATTCTGTAGATGGAATTAAAGGAATTCCTGGCAAAGGTAAAGCTTTTGCTGATAAATTGTTACTTAACATTGATGATCAAGAATCATTAAGAGGACTAGTGTTTGATGAGTATATTCTGCATTTTGGAGAATATGAAGGAATAAAAGAGTTTTACAGAAACTATTTAAGTTTAAAAATGATTGATGATTTAGACACAGGAGAATTAAAACTTAACAAAATAGAAAAAATAGACTTTTGTGAATAGAAGAATAGAAATACTTGGTACAAAACCAACAAGATGTCATACATTTGTTCTACCAATGTGTGACATTCATTATGCTAAACTACCATACAATTATATTAATTGTTATCTTTTAGATGACTATATGGTTGTTATGGTGTTTGAAAAGATAGATAGTAATGATTATATTTTTGAGAAGTTTATAGAAAAAATAAATGATAATGATTCTTATGTTAAATATGAAGAAAATTTAGAGGAGGAAATAAAATCTAAACAAAATAATGGGTACGCTGAAAAGTCAGTTGACTTAATGAAAAAATTAGACGATTTTTTAAGAAAATAAAATTATGGAAGAAAAATATTTTGTAGCAAAAATTCAGTACGATTTACCTGATGAGAACACAGGTAAAATTAAAAAAATTAGAGAAGAAAAATTAGTTAAAGGTTA
>ENA-OSIY01000835-OSIY01000835.1-marine-metagenome-genome-assembly--contig:-NODE-835-length-16810-cov-7.778103_pt1 | contig 16810 bp, 6 predicted proteins | sample MGYA00237884_ERZ534233 | MGnify/ENA primary metagenome ERZ534233 (study PRJEB26412, sample SAMN06343840) | marine metagenome | isolation source: estuarine water | place: USA: Columbia River Estuary... | reverse complement strand
ATATAATTTTAATCCATCAGTAGTATATGTGTAAAATGGATTAGCGGATTTAGGTGAAAATGATTGTGGAGGTGAAAATATCAACCCAGATTCAGAAAATGTAAGAGATAAAGCTGTTTGGGTAAAAGTTCCAGGCGGCGTGAAATTAACTCGATCTTTAAAACCTAAATTTGAAGACCCAGGAGTAGATTGCGTCTTCTTAATTATAAAAGACGAATTATGTATATTAAATCTACGAGCTATTTTGTTTTATCCTATAGAACTTTGATTTTGGCGTATACATCTTGACTTATAGAAAGTGATTGGTTAGGAACGAATCTTCTTCTAGCTCCAACAATATTAGGTCCTATACCATTTATCCAAGAACTACCATTCCAATATTGAAAGTTACCATTAGTATTTTCTGCACTTGATGCTGTTAATACTTTGACATCTGTATCTGTTCTATAATAATCTATCTGTAAAGCTGACAAAGATATGAATAATTTGGTCTGCTCAAAACCAACAGCTGAATTTGTATTATCACTATCTGATAAATTCCAAATAAATTGATCAGGTAAATAATCATCGGTTTCATATACAAATCCTACAGAATAAATTCTTGAAGGATAACATGATTTACCCATTATTCTAAATTCAAACATAAATTGTATTTGATCTGATATTGGTACATTAGACATATCAAATACTTCATCTAATAAAGTCCAAGTTCCAGAATCATCAGAAAATCCATTTGTTCTAACATATAATCTAAAAGGCTCTGGAATAACACCCATGTCATCGTCTTTTATGATTTCAGGATGAGATACAATTGCTTTTTTAAAAGATAAAGCATCAGAGCAATTCATAACAGGAGTAATAATTCTATTTTTTGTTTTCTCAGCAAACATCCAGTCTGCATTAAATGGGTAAACTATAAAGTTGTAAGTGAAATTGTGAACATACCAATATCCTTTGTGATATAAAAAATATATTCCACTAGCTGTATTATATCCAATTTCTTCTTTATCAAAATAAGCAGCTTGATCACCATACATAAAATCAGCATAACCAAATGAATGATAAAATTGTGTAGATATACTTTCATATTTAAATAATGAAAAAAATGTCCCATCAGACCCCGCAAAAAAATCTAATTCATCTATATATTGAAAATAGCTTTGAGGATTAACTACAGTAAAATAAGCTCCTCCTTCCGGTCTAGGAACCCAATTATCATAAATAAAATTGAGATAATTTGGTCTTATATCGGATAACTGAGTACGAGATATAGAAGAAGCATGGTTGTAATATAATGATGGAACATTTTTTCCTGGACCATGATTTACAGTAGCACATAAACTCCACCCACCACTGTTATCTTGAATGTTTAAATAGCCTGTATTATATAAAAAAGTTGAAGTTGAATTTCCATTTACTATATTTAATAATGGTTTACGTATATTATATTTTAGGATTGCTACAGCTGAATAATGATCCAATACATAAACAATTTGTTCATCATTGCTTCTTCTAGGTTCAAAACTTAATCTGCTTGTATCTGTAATTTTATTATTTATACTATCTTGTGTCAGCTTATATGTTGCTCTTTGACGATCTACAGTAGTGGCCATAGGAATAGTTCTACGCCAGCTCATACCTGTAGGAGTTAAGCCTTTGTGAATAAAAACCCCACCCATATCGTAAGGAGATACATTCGAAAGCCATCCAGCTACTATTTGTATTTCTTCAATGATATATGGGCAATTAGAAGGATATGTTTTGTTTAATGTTTCCAATAATGTAAGATTTGTGTCATTAGTAATTGAAGCTACTTCATACCATGTATCAACTAAGTCTGGGTTAGTAGTGCCAAAAGCTATTCTAGAACCAACACTAAATCTTAAGGTATCCCAAAGAGTGCCTGTACCAGTTACCGTGTTACCCGAAACATTAACATAACCAGAGGATGATTTTTCAACAAATGGTATACAATCTCTAATATAAAACTGAGAAGTAGGCATTGTAAAAAACACACCACAAAGTTGTTTTATTTCTTCTTTTTTTCTATCATATTGAACTATTTGTAGACATTGTCTATTTGAAGTATCGATACAAAATAACCAATCTAATTTATTTGTATAGCTTACAGCTCTACTAATCCAGGTATTACCGTTACCCAGAACATAATTCATCATATACTGAGGTTTTTTGGGTCCAACATAGTTATCTTCTTTGATATTTCCTAAGTATGACCTCATCAACGGTCCGAGATTAACAGATCCTGAAGAATATCCAGTATTATTTACAGCCGGTGGATATCTTTCTAATAATACTTTTCCAGTGTCATCATAATGCCAATGCTTTGTTGTTTCTAAAAACTTGTAATATCCATTTTGATACTTATAGATATTATATTCATCAGCTGTCTCAGTATCATTCCAAAATAGTCTTACATAATTGGAAGTACTTAATACAGAATTGCCATCTGAAATTATAATAGGATCTGATGGCAATGATTCGCCTTCTGAATTATAACAAGTTACGACATAGCTATATTCAGTAGAACCAGAAGATCCAATAATTTGTTTATTATTAAACTGAGTATTTTCAATTGAAACATATTTTTTGTATTTTAATTTATTATCAAATACTAACTGTGATGATTTTAATCCCATTATCTTACTCTATATATTTTTACATCATTGGATAAATTAATAATCTGAGATGTTAATCTAAATCTTCTTCTTGTACCAATTGCGTTAGGGCCTATACCTTGAATCCACCCATTAGAATAATATTCAAATACTCCATAAGTAGATTCTGTACTTTTTTGTGCAAAAGTATTTTTATTATTTCTTTTTAAATCTATTTCTAATATATTTAAAGAATCATATAAAGATATTTGCTTAAAACCAATAATCCCTAAAGCTATATTAGTATCAGATAAATTAAATACAAATTGTTCAGGTAAATTTTCATCTGTTTCATAAGTTAGATTAATTGAGTTTAGTCTTGATGTAAAACAATGCCTACTAAAAACTTTGAATTCAAACATAAATTGAATATAATCTGAAGGTGTTACGTAGCTTAAATCACCAGTCCTAGGAATTCTAAACCATTCACCAGTATCATCATCTATACCTGCTTTTCTATAAAATACTCTAAATGGCTCAGGTCGCAAACCATGAGTTTCTATACCATAATTTAAACCATGGTTAACAAACAATTTGTCATATCTAGATGCATTGATTGTTGACATTTTTGGTGTTATTACCCTATTTTTTGTCTCTTTTGCTACAGACCAATCAGCATGCAAAGGTATGTTTATATATCTTGTCTGTCGGCCTTGCATATTATTTTCAGTCAGCAGATATCCTTCAACAACCTTAAAAAATGAAGGTGCAAAATAATGGTTAACATGGTATGGTACTTTCCATTGTGGTGATCTAAACTCATTACTATATAATGTTCTTCCATATTTCATAAAATCATGAGGAGAATAATCATATTTTGTTTTAGAATACATAGTCAATCCATTACTCGCTACGATAAATGTTCTATCTAAAATATCATCATAATAAACTTCTCTACCTCCATCATACCTAGTAGAGTTAGTGCCTCTAGGAGGGTTAGGGTATGTTCTATGCTCCATTAGATTAGTAGCATTTGCTTTTATATTTGACTCTGGTATCGTGTAAATATAATGACTTTGGTCAGTTGTTGCTAGTATTTTCTTATTTGCGTATGGCCCGTGTTTAATTGTGAGTAAGTTTAAAGAATAATCGGCAAAGTTTTCTGTGTAATTCCATCCCGTTTCAAATAAATAAGCAGCTTCGCTCGCTCCAGATGTAGGTGTTAATGATGCTCTAATATTAAATTTAGCTATTTTAATAGCTCTTCCTGTCGGTGCGCCGTTGCCATGAACTAGATAGAAAATATGGTTTGTAAAAGAATATGTATCGTCAATAATTCCTGTACTGTATGTTGTTAGAGTGTTAGTAGGTGCATTTTTTAGAATGTATACAGCTCTAATATTATCTATTGTTGTGGCAAAGGGTATTAAACTAGGTGCTATTGTAAATAAATCTAAATTAAGTCCTTTTACAATCATTAACCCAGCATTTGTCGTCCCAAGTAACCATCTCATCTCTTCAATAACATAAGCAGTATTAGTCGGGAAAGAAATAGCACTAGTTGATAGTGTTATAGATGTATCAGAATTAATCGTGGCTATTTCATACCATTTTGTAACTTTTAAAGGATCTGTAGTTCCAAATCCAATTCGGGCTCCTCTAGCAACTCTTTCAGATATCCATGAAGTGCCCACGCCTGTTACAGAAGTTCCAGATACAGTAACAGATCCAGAAGTATGATTATATAAAGTTACATCTCCTCTTCTTGATTCACTGTTACCAAATGGATTTTGAAAATAAATATAGCCTTCATATCTAAATATTTGTGTATTTTTGTAATATACGGTTAAATACAATGGTCTATAGTTCCAAGATCCATAATAATCTGAAAAAATCAGAATTTTATCACCGTAATCGATTATATTTGAACTTCTAGTAAAATTGCCCATACGATCATATGTACTAATTGAAGAAGTGTATGTGATAGGACTTATATAATTTTCAGAATTAGTTTTACCAGTATATAATCTGATTAATGGCCCCAGATTTAATTTATTAGGATCATAGCCTGTTGTGTTAGAAATAGGAGCTATTACACCCGGAGTTATAGATCCAATATCATCAAAATAATTTGTAGAAGAGACTTGATTTAGAAATCTTTCATTATTTTCAGTTCTTCCATATATTTTGTAGGATGTAATTTTTGTATTAGTTTTCCATAAAATTCTGATAAAATTAGTAGAATCTAAAGTTGAATTTCCATTATATATTTTGATAGTAGATGTATGAGATTCGCCTTGAGAATTGACAGATGTAATTTTATAGCTATATGTTGTAGAGCCAGGTGTACCAAATAATTGATATCTAATTTCACTTGGCGGATCTAAAGGTTTGTAATCTCTTATGATCGCTGTGGAATCAAATGTGTAAGATTGTACTTTATTGATTATATTTTTCTTTATATAATCAAAATCATCTAACTTAAAATTTATTGATCCTATACTTGCACTTATCGGAATAGTAGGTGCTTTTATAGAAATGGGACCGGACACATAATTATTTCCTAGTGATTCTAATGATGTGATACTAGAAACACCCAAAGTTTTATATTGTTGTTGGAAAATACTATACTGTATAGCTGCTGGATTGTTTATAAATTGATAAGGATTTTCATGTAAAGATCTTATTTCTTCTTCAGCTAAAGATCTATTATAAACATAGGTAACTGCATGATAGCAAGAATGAAAGAACCCATATCTAGGATCCCTACCTAATATTATCTGTGAATTTGGAGATACTTTCATATCTTCTGTAGTGTTTGCTGTTCCTCTTAAAGTTCCATCTACATAAAATTTTACTTGTGCTCCATTATATGTTCCAGCTAAAGAATACCATTGGTTTGAGTTTATAGTATAAGCTGCTGTGCTTTTCAATCCAGATTGTGTATATACTCCAAAATATAATGAGTTTCCACCGCCATTATGAAAGATCCATACATTAGTGTTCCCATTATCAGCATAGTTGACTGATTGCCCAAAGTATCCTAAACTAGGGGCTGATACTCTTTTATAGATAGTAAATACAGCAAAATCTTTTTTGTAATTATAAAATGTTGTGCCAATTGTTGATATGGTATTGTCATTAGAACCATCAAAGAACAAACTTCCGCTATAATCCCCATTCCAAGAAGGCCCATTTATTAAAGTAGTATTATCGTTTTGTGCAGATAGATCTTTTAAAATATTTCCACTGTTTTCATTAAATAACACACAATAAACCAATCCTTGAGCTAGAGGATGATTATAATCTACAGTAGAACCTTGTGGTGGCTTATAGTTATATTTGGATTGCATTTATTTTAATTTTATTCTGAAATTATAGAAAGTATTATCACTCAATATTCCATTATTAAACACAAATTTTCTTCTTGTTCCAGGCACATTTGAAAAATCGTTCATATCCATCAATAGACTATATGATGAGTTGTCAGATCTGAAATTATTTGAAATAGAATTAGAATTTATTTTAATAGCATAATTAGTGGTAGGGGAATATGTTACGTAGAACATTCCATTATCAAGATTAGAACTCCATGCTCCACCTGGTAAAAGATATTCAAAAAGGAAATAATCTCCTCCAGCATTTTCTCCGAATTGCAATCTTATATAATATGTTTCATTTGCTACTAAATTTATTGAACTTGTAACTGTAGTATTTCCATGGATTCCACCATTATTGATGAAAGAGTTACCAACTGTATATCCAGATACAGCAGTTGAGCCAATCCACATATAAGAAGCATCATCTGAAGTTGTTCTGAATGAATAAGTACCAGTAGAAGATGCTATAAAAAACCCTAAAAATTGATAACTATAATAATCACCTATGCTAGAAATTAATGTGTTATTAACTATAGATGTTGATGTAGGAGATGTAAATGTGAAATAATCAGGATTGTCTCCAAAATATCCTTCATATCTGGTTGATCTCAAACCTGGATCAGCATATCCAGCTGCAGCCACTAAAGTATATCTAGTATTATTATAAATTTTTATTTCATCAATATAACCTTTGAAGAATTGTGTAGGATTATTTGTATTACCTCCTCCTATAAATAAAGAATCAGTATTATTATTAATATCACCAGTATAAGTTAATGTTGTAGGCGATAGTACTGTATCTACTGCTGAACTAAAAAGACTTCCACTTCTATCTACACTTACTCTATGCCATTGGTTATCATTTACTTTTGTCCAATCGCAAATAACCATCATCACATTAGCGGATGAATTACCTATATAAAATACTAATTTGTATACACCTTCTACTAGTTCTCTACCAATTTCCCATCCATTGCTTCGCCCCATACCACCAAAGCTTATTAATCTCAGGTTATTAGATCCAAAATCTGTATCACTAAAGACTTTGAATACAATATCTATACTAAAATCATTTGTTCTAAAATTATAGTTAGATGAATTAGGTGAAGATAAATAACTTGCTCCATCAAAATATGCACTTGATATACCTGTAAGTTTTGTATCAGAATATGTCACACCATAAGAAGTGAATGTGTTCTTGAAAGTAATATCTCTAAATTTTCCAGTGTACCAATTATTATTTTCATATTGATACAAAATCCCATATGTTTTTATATCAGTATTTTGTGAAAGTAATAATGAATTATTACTATCATATAAACCAATATTAAATATTGGTAATTTAGAATATGTATTTTTTTGTTCTAATAATATTGTGTTATCATTTGTTGAATCAAAATCAATAATATTTTCATCATTAATATTGTCGTTAGTAAAATAATTTACTGATATTGAATGAATTCTTGCTACAATACCAAGCATTCCAATTATCTTAAATGTGAATTTAAATTGTATCTTATCTGATACAGGAAATGAAGAGATATCAGAATTTATTACTTCAGTCCATGATCCAGAGTCATCATTCATTCCTGAAACACGAGCATAAACCTTGAATAAATCAGGTTGAAATCCCTGTTCATAATCCCCAACATACTCGTCGAAATTTACAGATATTTTGTCAAATTTAGCATTATTAGCACATCCAATAATAGGTGTAACAATAAAGTTTTTGGTTTTATCTGCAAAATTTAAATCTGCATGAATCGGCTCTGCGTATATATAACTGCTATGCTTTCTATATAAAATACCATTGCATATTTCAATATCATTCCAAGACTGAATTGTAAAATCTGATTTATATTCATTTTTAGCTGAGTAATCCGAGTTAGATGGTTCATTTCTCCATCTCGCATGATGTCCTAATGGAGCATAATTAATTTCTTCATTAAAATTAAGATCTGTAATATAATTTTTTCCATAAGCCCAATCAGCAAAGCTTGATCCTATAAACTTATCTATTGCTGGGTCATAAGATATTTTTCTATATGTAGTAAATTTATTTGTATCCCTGCTTGTAGTAGGAACATGAGGAGCTATATCAATTGGAAAATCAGTGTCAGCTTTGATAGATGATTCACTTATTCTAATTACCCAGCTTTTATATTCATTTGTATTTGGGTTTCTTCCATAAGCTGTACCAAATATAGAAGGGATATTTTTAGATCTTCCAGATTCTGCACTTACTACTGGTGCATATCTGTAGTTTCTACCAAACATTTCAAATAAACCAGTAATTGTGTTAGTACGATACATATATCCAGCTAATGAAATACCACCACTAAGATCATTCAAAGAAGTTCTAAGGTTGAATTTATAAATTCTTAGTGTTGTACTGCTAGTAGGAACATTTAATAAATAGATATATTGATTGTCTTTATCTATTTTTGGAGCTATAGAAATTTGATACACGTTATTTAATGTAGAACTTGCAAAATCTTTTAATCTATAAATGGCTCTTAAGTTATCTACAGTTGTTGCAGAATTAATAAAATGCCCTGTATTTTTAAATATGTTCGGATTTATTCCTTTAATTATATGAAGTGAATTATGGGTGAATGTTAGATCATAGAGTCCGTAATAAATAAACCGCATTTCTTGAATACAATAAGGAGTATTTGGAGAAATTATATCCATAATTTCATCAGAAACAGATAAAGATGTATTAGAATAAATAGTTGCAATATCATGCCATTTTTCGATTTTAGACGGTTCAGTACTTCCAAAACCTATTCTTGCTCCAATTGCAATTTTTTCAGTTAGCCATGCAGTATTTGATCCTGTTACTTCAAATCTTTTAGTAAAGAAATACCCTGTACCATCTGTAGTTCTTGTTATTCCTGGCCCTTCAAATTCAAATGTCAAAAATCCAGTACTAGAAATATTTTCTTGTACTACTCTGATAGGTGTATATGAACCAGCTTGTAATGTTATAGAAAAAGATTTAGTTCCGGTATTCCATGTAGTAGTTTGATCATAGGTTGTTAGATATGTTCTCTCAGCTTTATAGTTAATATAAAAATAAGATGTATCATCAGATGTTATATAAAAAGTATATGTTCCAGTAGTAGGAGCATAGAAATGTCCCTTAAAGTCAAAAATAAATTGACCAGAATATGTAGCTACTGATGCTGAATTTGTAAGAATTTCTATTTCTTCTTCAGGCCCGTTTAGGAGCCTGTCATTTCTTTGATAAACTTGACCGTCGGAAAAATATCCTTTTAATTTTCTTCTTGTTAAACCAGCATCATATTTTGGTGTTCCGGCAGCCGATATCAAACCAGTACTATAATTATCTACAGTTAAATTAAAACTATCCCAAGTCCAGGTATATCCAGATGTAAATATTGTGCTGTACCAATATAAATAGCCCCTATAAGACATTTCGTTAGTACGCTTATCATATTCGAATAAAGTGATATAATGATATGTTTGAGCACTTGTAGAAGCTACAAAAATATAATCTACATCATCACTAAACTTATAGGTGGCCATATCTATACCACCTGTACCAGAGACAGAGTAATCACAATGATTAATTTTAATAATTAATGGTGAAATAAAGTTTTTATTTTTATCTCTATCATCTGTATACAGTCTCATCAATCTTCCTAAATTTAATTTATTAGGATGATAGCCAGTGGTATTTTTTATAGGTAAATCACCATAAGGATTAGGTATAGAGCCATTATCATCATAATGAAGAGATTTATATACAGTAGCAATTAACTTTTCATTGTTTTCTGTTCTACCATATATTTTATAGTAGGTTGCATTTTCAATATGTGGCCATGAAATTCTTACATAATTTGAAGAACTTAAAGTTGTGTTACCGTTTGTAATTATTACATTTGTTCCTGCTGTAGATTCTCCATATTCATTACAAGATGTTATTCTATATGAATATCTAGTTGAGCCAGTAGAACCAAATGTGACAGCTGTAGGAACTGGAGGATCTATAGAAACAAGAGCAGTAGTTTGTAAATTTTTATTAAATTCTAGAGTAGTAGAACATTTTCCCTCAGGATTTTTTACTTTGTTTACTGGGCTAGGTATATTTTCAGACGAAGGTATAGAAGACGGTCCAATTGAAATAGGTCCCGGAAATATATTTACACCTAACTTTTCTTGTGATATGATACTAGGTACATATATATTGCTTTTGTTAATTGAAAAATATTTAATACTGCTTGGTGGATCTATAAAAATAAATGGATTTTCATAGATATCATTTAATTCATTTGTTGATAATACTTTATTAAACAGATATATATAGTCTATAAATCCCGAAAAAGTTCTTAGGTTGGGATCTGAATTATAATATCTTTTACCAATTGACATAGGAAAAGAATTGTTATTCATAGCATTTGCAGGTAAGTTTACACCTCCTGTGCCTAAATATCCGTCCTTATAAGTTCTCATAAAGCTATTTCCGCCAACTTTATAGTGAACTGCAGCTATTCTGATAAATGTATTATTGCTAAAATATTGTAATTGATTTACATAAGGACCAGTATTTAGTCCTACGTCAAAGTAAAAACCACCATTTACTAAAGTTATGGCATATTCTTCATCTGTGTCTGATGAACCCTTGCCAATTAAGTCATTCCATCTAGATTGAATATTAGTACTATTAATTCTTGATACAATTGTTAGTTCGTTTGTAGTTGTTAGGGATGGAGAGTCAGGTACTTCAACATAATCATTTACACCATCTAAAAATAACATTCCATTTAAAAAAGAGGCCCCGTTTTTAAGAACTCCATGGTTTTCATTATTAGATATATCAAGAGCTATATTCCCAGAATGTTCGTTAAATAAATAAGCAGCCATCATATTACTTGACAATGGATGATTTTTATTTAGAGTACTCCCGATTGGCGGTTTGTAATTATAGCTATGAGTTTTATTAAACATTTTATAGATTGATAGTTGTTCTTTTAGTACCAGATGTAGTAAAGTTTAAAAATCCAATAGGTTGCCCCAAACCAACATCAGGCCATGTACTACCTCCATCTACAGATCTTTCGAGATATAAAATAACATTACCATTAGATGAAGCAGGAACAGTAACAGTGAATTCTATTGTAAGTCCAATTAATTTTACTGTCAGATTATCAATTATATCAGAAAATAAATAAGATAAGTTTGTCAATGAACTTGAAGAAGATACAGGAAGAGAGCTTAAGACAATAGCCGGAGTAAAAGAACTATTAAAAGCTATACTCCCATCAGAAGCAAATTTCCATCCTTTGTATTCAACCATAATTCCATTTGCGGCTGATATAGTTTGTCCAGTTCTGTTTTCAACAACAAATCTATATGTAGGTCCCAAAATACTCATTAAATTAATCCTATAATAACAATATATTCTATATTCTTTTGTAAAACATCAGACGGAATAAATCTTCTTCTTAATCCTATTTGATCAGGACCGTAACCAATTATCCATCCATTATCATAAAATTGGAAATATCCATTTGATGAATTGCTTGTGCTTTGTGTAAATATAAGCTTTTGATCAGATTTACGATAATAAGAAATCTTAAATGATGAAACAGAGTTATTTAATTTATTCTGTATGAAACCCACTGCACCTGTTACTGTATTTGAATCTTCGTAATTCCAAGATACTCCATCTGGTAATAGTGAAGGTTCATCATATTCTAAGGAATAACCATAGATCTTTTTTGTAAGCCCAGCCAAAGCAAACATATGAGTTTCTATTTTGATCTGTAATTCTCCAGTGTTTATAATATCTGATATATCACCGTGAGAATCTACATATTTCCATTTTCCAGTGTCATCATCAACACCTCTTGTTCTAATATAATATCTAAGAGGTTCTGCTGGCACTCCATATCTTTCATTGCCATAAAAATTGACAGATCTAATATTCAATTTCTTTAGTGTGTTAAATTTATCTATCTTAACTTTAGGTAATATTACAAAATTTTTAGTTTGATCTGCGTATAACCAATGTCCTGATATAGGTGTGATAAATATGGTATTATTAAAATAACTTCCGTTTTCTCTCATTAAATAATACCAGCCATCACAAGTTCTACATCTAAAGTTTCCAAAAGCAAAATTTATATGTTCAACTATTCCTTCAGGCATGACTGGTAAACTTGGATAATTTGAAGATATATATAATTTTGTTTCTTCAAAATTGTATTGATTAATTTGTCCTAACGAAGGATATTTTCCATAAGTATGAGCATCCCACAATGTTAGAAATCTATCTATTGTACTATCGTAAGCAATGTCATAATTCGAATCAGCCCATCTATTAACAGCATCAGAAGTTATAGACAATAATGATTCTTGCGGTGATTCATAAATATCTACATTACCATCATATATATTTTCAACAGGAATAAAAGTATATGTATTACTATTTAACATTATCAATACAGGTCTGTTTTTGTACGGATGATAATTAGGTACTGCATATGTTAATGCTTTTGGTGTTATTCCTGATCCTGTAACAAAAGTACCACCGCATTTAAATAAGTATGCTGAAGAAGACAAATTATTACTTACTGTTAAACTAGCTCTAATATTATATTTATGAATAGCTACTGTATTCGCCGGAGAGCTCAAATAAGATAATACATATAAATTATGTTCAGTATTTGATATTTGTGGTTCTAATGCAACTCCGCCAATACTGAAAATATTTGGAGTTTCAGTTAATCTGTAATACCCTTTTCTATTATCATCTGTTAATACTTTATCAACTGCTCTTAATTGTGCAAAATCAAAATAATTAATGCCTTTGAATAAATGTATCTCAGAATAACCCCTAGTGTTATTATAGAAAGGTATTACAAATCTTATTTCTTCGATAACATATGGGATATTTGTATATGAATCATTGAAAAAGTTTGATAATAATGTAATACTTGTATCAGAACTTATGCTTGATATTTCTAGCCATCTTTGAACAAATTCTGGATTTTTACTTCCAAATCCAATTCTAGATCCAGCTGCAAATCTACTTTGTAACCAAGCTGTATTTATTCCAGTGACAGATGTTCCAGATAAAAAAGCATATCCTGTACTATATCTATGTAGAGATACAGTAAAGTCTCTCATAGTTCTTACATCACTATCTGGAGCTGTTATAGTCAAATCGCCAATATATGTTTTCTTATTAGTTTTTTTGTTATGAGAATAAAATCCAATATTTCTTGGCGCTGTATCATGTCTAATTCCAAAAAACCAATTTATTTCATCACTCCATTTTACGATATCAGCTACTGTTATATATTTATTAGTACCAGATATATCTTGTAATGGTTTAATTGTTTCTAAATCATGTGCTTTAATATATGTCAAATTACTATCTGACCCAATATAAAAATACTTGCCAAGATTAATTTTATTTGGATTATAACCTGTAGTATTAGTGGTTGGATATAAACCGTTGGGAGTAATTGAACCTATATCATCAAAATATGTGTTTCTAACAATACTTAGAAATTGTTCATTTCCTGATGTCCTACCATAAATTTTATATCCAAATGATTCGTCAACAAAGCTCCAATTAATTCTGTTAAAATTATTAGATGATAATGAAGCATTACCTGTATTTGTTGTAATTATAGCAGTGTCTGTTTCATTACCATCTTTATCATAAGCGCTAACTCTATATGAATAAGTAGTAGATCCAGATGTACCAATATTATCTACTGATATTGTGCTAGGTTTAGATAAAGCAATATAATTTGTAGATGGAATAGCTGTATTTATTGTGTAATCTTTAGCTCTTCTTGTTGAGCCGACAATATTGTTTGTATTTGTTCTAGGATTATTTAAGTTATGTGATAGTTTTAATAGTTCTTGAGATGTAATACTTGGGGCTGCTAAAGATCTGTTTTGTGAATATGAATAATAGTTTAAAGCTGCTGGAGGATTGATAAATTGATAAGGCTGTTCATAAAGCGACAATACTTCTTCAGCAGATAAAGCACGATTGTAAATGTAGGCATATGAAATATCACAATTTAAATAATGACCAGGACCATCAGCTTCAGATCTTGCAAAATTTAATGGATTATTGCTATTTTCATAATTGATTATATATGCATTGTTGAAAGCAACACTTTCAATTTTATTAGTTCCATTTATATATATTTTTTGTTGCCCAGTAATTCCAGTGTTCACATATGTGATAGAAGCCCATTTATTTTCTATATTATTTATGAATACAGATTCTGGGATACTGTTTATTTGCCATGTTGTACCTGAATATCCGCCAACCAAAGCCATGATGGTATTACCAGTTCTAGCTATACCCCATCCTGAATAAGGGATGCCACTACCATCAACCCCACGATTTGTTATAATGTACCCAGTTCCTGAAGCAGTAGTCCTTACTCTAGCAAAAACATGAATAGTAAACGGCGTATTGTATTGAAATTCTAGATTTTTGCTTCTAGGTGTATGTTGGATATAATCATTAGTGCCATCAAAAGAATAAAAGCCATCATAAGAGTTATTCCTGATTGGACCATTATAAGTTGTTCCATCATGTTTATTCGCCAAATCATAAATCTTATTTCCAGCTTGTTCATTAAATAGCCAGCATCCCACCAGCCCTTGAGAAAGAGGATGATTGAAATCTATTGTAGATCCTAAAGCAGGTTTGATTTGTGATTTATTATTAAACATAACTAAAAATTAAATTTATCAGAATAATAGTTCGAAATTTCTAACATTTCTGTATTTGATAATGCTCTATTGAAAATTAAAACAGCATAAATTTTACCATCATTATAAGTGTAAGGATGGGCAGGAGTATTCATAAATGCACCGATTCTTATAGATTCAAATCTTTTATATGCTTGAGATATATCGGTAACAGTGACAGAATTTTTTACACCATTGATATGAAACCACATTTTATTATTCTCAGTACCTTGGATACCGTTATAAGTAACTCCTAAAACATAATTTCTATTTTCATCTATTTGATAAATATTATTATCATATACATTCTTAGAAGGGATGTATAATCTTCGTGTATTTTGTTCTATCCATATACCAAAACTTCTTTCAGAGACATAATCATTACCTAAAGTTATTATGACTGTACCCCCTACTGGCCAGTTGTAATATTGAGGTGGAGTTTTTGTAACTACTATAATTGTACATGGATCTAATTCATTGGGTAATGTTGCCCTAGTTATATCTGGATACTTACAATGAAAGAAATCTTGTCTACTAAAATAAGTAAAATATCCCATTTCATTCCATTCAACATTACCAAACATAACCATATCATTTTTATTACCACTTAAATCGTACCATGTATCTCCATATCCAGGGTATGATGCCAATTCACTAGCATCTAAATACAAAGATAATCCTTTTAAAATGCTGTAGTTTAATGATCCGCTATATGTTTTAGATAAAGCTGATTTTGTAACAATATTAGTTTCATCTAAAGGAGTGTGAATATCAATAATATCACCGCCTTCATTAATATCATTACTACCAATTAACATTTTATTTAAATCAGTAGTTACGGAAGATAACCATGTAGTGCTAGATCCAGTTATTCTGTTTACATTTGTTACTGGGTTATAATAAAAACCCAATCCATTAGAAGTAGAAGTAATACCAGGTCCTGACATTCTAATATAAAATTGGTTAGCACCTCCACCTTCAGAATGTATAGCTCTAAAATCTAAATAATCATTTGCATTCAAAGCAATACTATATGATCCATTAGCAGTACTTAAAACAGAATTAGTTGTATTGTAACCACTTACTGCACTAACTCCTACCCATAATCTTGCAGTATCATCACCAAACATATTGAAAGTATACGTGCCTGTTTGAGGAGCTTTAAATTTCCCATAAAAATGAGTATGGAAGTTATCTAATATAGAAGGATTTACATCACTGTTAATAATATATCTAGGTGTAAATAATTTATATTGGAAGTTTAAATAATCAAATTTGTCATACGGATATCTATCGTAAAATTCCCACAATAATCCATTTATATATGTATTCTCCGGAGTATTGTTAATTGTGATAGTACCTGTTGAATAAGCAATAGAATTTGGTAAAGGTTTTCTTACATATCCATTGAGTTTAGTATTCAATTTGCTTTTGATTACTGAATATGCTCTAGTAACCTCATTAGCAGACATTGATCTATTATAAATTTCAGCATAAAATATTGATCCTGACAGGCTTTTTCCTAGTTCTATGACATTATATGAATTACTAGATAAATTATATGTAAAGCTTGAAGTTTTATTTAGCTTTCCATTTACAAAAAGTTTAATATTAGAGGCATCTGCAAAGGATGTTTTGGTTAATAAGTTAAAATTAAGTGATAAAGCTGCAGATTTCTTTGTTGAAAAATGTGGTAAATTGGCAATTATAATGGCTAATAAAATTATTGAAACTATTGTAAAGAACAACCAAAAAGTTACAACCTCACAAGCAACTATTTTACTAAATAAAGATTATAGAATCTTTAGTGAAAATTTGGTATCCATTATGGACTGGATTAGGGTAGGTTTAAATGGTAAATTGGGAACTCATAAAAATGATGATTACCTAACATTAGTTAGGGAATCTAAAAAATGGCATGATGAATTAGAGGTTGGTGATGGTATATATAATTATGAAGAAAAGGAAGACAAGATAATCAAGAATATTTTAAAAGTAGATATCTCCGGTGATCGAAAAAAGTATGTATTTGGTCGAGTTGATTTGGACTGTCTCTTATAC
>ENA-OSIY01000833-OSIY01000833.1-marine-metagenome-genome-assembly--contig:-NODE-833-length-16824-cov-16.654087_pt1 | contig 16824 bp, 24 predicted proteins | sample MGYA00237884_ERZ534233 | MGnify/ENA primary metagenome ERZ534233 (study PRJEB26412, sample SAMN06343840) | marine metagenome | isolation source: estuarine water | place: USA: Columbia River Estuary... | reverse complement strand
AGATTTGGGTAGAGACACCTATCGGTAAAGAGTATATCGGTGGCTATGAAGACCTTGTGGATTGGTTTGAACACCAAAAGACCGACATTGATTGGATTGAGTGAATGATTGAGTCCCCTAAGTCTAAACGGGTATCTCGTTACAAAGGTGCTACAGCAGAAGCTGCCGCAAAGACTGTCCCACTGAAGGCTCTGAATGACACTCAGAAGGCATACATCAAAGCCCTTGGTGACAGTGACCAGTTGATTGTTTGTGGCTTCTCTGGGACAGGTAAGACCTATATTGCAGCTACCTATGCAGCTAATATGTACGCACAGAACTTGATCGACAAGATTGTTCTTACTCGTCCTAATGTGTCTGTGGGCAAAGACCTTGGCTACTTCAAAGGCACTCTAGAGGAAAAGTTTCAACCTTGGGCTTTACCTATCCTTGATGTTCTCACAGAACAACTTGGGAAGGGTGTAGTGGAAACGGCTGTCAAGTCTGGCAACATTGAGATGGCTCCACTATCCACTATGCGTGGTCGATCCTTCAAGAACGCCTTTATCATCTTGGATGAAGCACAGAACACCACTGTGGCTGAGATGAAGATGTTCTTGACAAGGGTAGGTCAGAACTGTAAGGTCGTTGTTAATGGGGACATCAAGCAGTCAGACATCAATGTACAGTCTGGCCTGTCTAAGATCATCCATCTAGCTAAGAAGAACAACATGGCTGTCCCTGTGATTGAGTTTGGGATAGATGATATTGTTCGGTCTGACATCTGTAAGCAATGGATCATTGCATTTGAACGTGAGGAAGGAAGCAGGAATGTCTAAGTATCAGGTTGGTGATTTGGTTGAAATTACCGATAAACTTTATGGTCACGACTTTGAAATTGGAGAGTTGGTAGAGGTTGTCCGTTACAGTCTTTTAAGTGATGACTACCTTGTTAAGAGTGCAAATGGCGCTCACTTCTATGTAACCGACGAAGAAATCTCTGAAATCAAAGTTGATATTGAACGTGATCAACCAGACTTTGATGAACCCGATATACCCGATATGGTCAATAGCCCTGCCCACTATGGTAATGGTAGCATTGAGTGTATCGAATACATTGAAGACTTCCTAACCACAGAAGAGTTCATTGGTTATCTTCGTGGCAACATCGCTAAGTACCTTCATCGCTTCCGTTACAAGAATGGCCTTGAGGATTTGCGGAAAGCAGAGTGGTATCTGAATCGTCTCTCACAAAATATGGGAGATGAATAATGTTCAAAGAACTAAGTGCCCGTATCCAAGCCTTGACCATCTACAATGATGATCTTGCTTTGAAGACCCTGAAAGAACTTCAGATAGCCATTGACAAGGCAATCAGCGACAGAGAAGCAAAATAAAAAAAATAGCCCCAGACAGGTTAAATAAAAATAAACCTCCCAGCAGGAAATCAATCCTGTTGGGAGGCTTTTTTATTTTTTCCAATCTTCGTCTAAGAAAGTCTTAATTCTGTGGCAATTAGCACAGAGCGTCATCAAATTCTCAGGCAAGTTGTTACTGTGGTTGCCATCAATGTGGTCAACATCTAACTGGCAAGAGTGTTGAGGTAAAAAGCCACAACATTCACAGTAACCTTTTTTATACTTTATATAAGGTCTTTTTCTTAGTTCAATACTTTTAATCTTTTTTACCCTAACTTTCTCTTTACGAGCATCACTAGAATAAAGTTTCTTGTTGCAAGAACTACAGACTGTCCCGTAAGTACCTTTTGAACTTTTCTTTTGTGGGTTTTTACCACAGTTCAGACAGGTTCCTTGGACATCCGAAGGTTCTGTTTTCCGAAATGTCCAAGTTCCCATTTTTACCTAACCTGTTTGGGGCTTTCTTCATTATTCTTTATGCTTGTAGATGTCTAGGATGTCGCGTTTAAGTTCCTTAACATCGTCCTTTAACTCTTTCCACACTGTACGGTCTTCTTCACGACGAACGTCACGGGATGAAATTTCTTCTTGCAATAGGGCGATTTGTTTCTGGTTAGTCAAGACAGTTCGTACTAACCAAGTTCCAGCAGCAGTTATTGTAGCTATCGCTGTACCAATAATTGTGTTAACGATTTCATCAAATGTCATTTGCTGCACCCTGCATCATAGCCAGTTATCAGTTGATCTCCTGTAACAAGAGATAGTGGACCACCATCAATAATCAGGGCATCTGCATGAGAATTAACTAGAGGATCAAGACCAGCACAGATAGCACTATCACTTGTGCTGACGTTGGCGCAACCTGTTAAGAGCAGCATCAGCGGTAGAATTAGGGTTAGTCTTGACAGCGGCATCTATCTTTTTCCTTACAGTTACATATTCTTCTTGCTGATGGATGAGGTTTGCTTTAGCTTCCGTGTGCTTGCCAGATTGATAGAAGCCAAAAGCCCCAATAGCAATAGTAAGGATGATGATTAGAGGAAGGGTCAGTTTCTTAATTAGGAATGCTGGGATCACTTGGCTGCACCTTCTTAAAGAGTTCAGTCTGTGTGGCGATAGATTGTAATCCAAATGCCCCGAAGATGAACCCTGTGTAGGGCCACACCAGAACATTAACTAACTCAGGGTTGCCGTAGATAGTGAGCCATACAAGATGGAGCCACATAACAACTGCAAACTCTCTCTTGTATGACTTCTGTTTCATTTCATCCCATGTGCTAGTTTACGAATATCTTCTACCCTTGCTTCCCAACCTTTACCAAAGCGGGACCAAGTTGGGAGAGATTTCAGGAAGGCTAGACGTTGATCAAGAACCCTGTCAATCACAGAGGCTACTGGAGCGTCCTGTAGAGCCACAAGAGTGACAGGGCCTATCACCCCATCAGCTTTGATACCAAGGGCCTTCTGAAGCCATTTGGCTGACTGTGCGGGGCCAGAGTTCACTGCACCGTCAAAGACCACAAGATCAAGGCCAGAGGGTAGTTGGTCTGCCTTGACTTGGTTCCAGTAATACTTCTTGTAGATAGATGAAGCAAGTTCTACATCTAGGTTCTTGATGTCAACATCTGGGAAGGCTCGTTTAGAGATACCCATGTTAGTCTCGCCACCAGCATCATGGGGATCATTTACATAGCCACCCTCTTTTTTGAGGATGACTGCAAGGCACTTAGGATAATTGTTGATCATATTTGCACCCCACTACCAATACCATCTGTTAGGTCGGAATCGTTGACAACCCAAGATGTAGTGTCTTCAGGAACCTCAGATGCGTCTATGATCTTAAACGGCTTGCCCGTAGGCACATCCTTCAAGGCAATCTGCCCAATTGTTAGGCCACAATCTGGTGCTGGATTAACAACCGCAACCCCGACATCAAGTTTATAGATGATAACTTTGCTCATTTTTTTCACCTTATCGGAAAACAGCTATGTAGCAGTTGCCAGTTGCAAAACCGCCCCCGCCGTTAACAGTTGATATTTTTGCCGATGTTGTTGTCATATTGGCCTGATCGGGAACAACCATACCATCGTTGCCGCCAGTCGCGCCACGCTGGGTGCATCCTGTCACTACATAGTTTGCATCCTGAAGGGCAGTTGTAAAATTCAACGTATAAATCCCAGTCCCCCCTGTCGTAACAGAAGTCACATTTCCTGATGCGCGAATTGTACCTGTTGGCCCAAAGTTTGCCCAAGCGCGACAGGCATAGATCGGTGCTGATCCACTGGCGTTTACTGCCGTTTTAACAACCACTGCGTTTGATACACCAACTTGTGCTGTAATAGCATCAGACACCCGTAATGAAGTCATTGCCCTTGTATTATCAGTGCCAGCTTGTGCTTGTGTTAATGTAGCAAAAGTTTGATTAGGCTCAAAGACGTTATTAGTCTGATCTACAGTTCCCACCGTAATCCAACCTGAGTTAGCCTCATTGCGGATTTTCAATAGGTCATTAGTAGTATCATACCACAACATATTTGCATAGGTCGTAGTAGGAGCAGTAGTACCACTATTTTGAGTAACAGCGGCATTGAGAGCAGCATTCAAGTCTGCTCGAAACGCTGGTGCTAGTTGGTTGTCAATGATATAGTCATGTTGAGACATATCGGGCTTTCCTTAGTTATATTGCACTCTGGCAATCAAAGAGGTGATACTTGGAGTAACATTTGGTGAAGTGGAATTAAGTTCAACCCTAAACCTGAATGCTCTTCCGTAGAAGTCTCCAGATACAAAGGGTTGATATGCACTCCAAGTAGGTGTGCCAGCAGGATCATCAGGGGTGACAGAGATGTATGTAACTACATCAATATCATCGTATGCAGAAAATCCAGTTAGATCATCAAAGAGACCAGCTTGTGAATCAAACAATTCAACAAGGTCATCAAATAGACCACCAGCAGTACTGTAACGACTAACCTGAAGATCAACCCTAGACCTAACACGCCTTGCAGTAGTTGTGTCGATGTAGCCATTGAGAGCATAAGTGCCTGTAGAAGATGCACCAGTAAAGGTAGTTAGTCTTAATGCGCTACTTGTCACAGAGGTGTTTACTTTAGTTCCCGTAAAAGTGGGGTGAGCAGTGATCACTGGGTTGTTAGTGAATGTTTCCAAACTGGTTGCAGGAACGACCACAGCAGTGAAGTTGTCAGATGTTAGCATAGACTTATTGTAAGGTCTGACCATATAAGTTCCCGATTTAACAGGAACTGTGGTAGATGTTGCAGGACGGGGTACTTTACTAACTGCTGTTGTGGCATCAGACCAAGTAGCACCAGTTTCTAAAATAGAGTGTCTGACACGATAGAAAGACAGGTCTAGCTTTTGGATTGGTATCCACTGAAGTCCAACTGTACCACCAGAAAGGTTGTAACTTAAGCCAGTTGCATCATCTGGGGTAGTACTCTGTGTAATGACCTGAAAGTTTAAGATGTTTGTCCAGCCGCTCTTAACACCAAGATAACTGTAAGACCTTGCTTGGACATCGTAAAGACCTTCGGGTACACCAGCTACTTGATAAGTACCAAGATCACCTACACCCATAGCATTCCAAATTGCACTAGAAGTCAACTTGTATTGTACTTCTACTCTCTCTACAGAGGTAGGATCAGAAGCAGTGATGGTTGCATACAGAGTGTTGATAAGGGATTCAGCACCAATCGTTGTGGCAGAAGATACAGACACACCAACAGAAGAGACAGCAAAAGCAGAAGGGAGACTGCTATTATTAGTTTCAAAGATTGATCCATCAACATCATCAAAGACTTGTGAAGAGATTTCACGAAGAGTTAGATTGACTTGAAGGTCAAGGCCCTCAGTAAGACCAAAGGACCAGTTAGTGATCTCGAATGTCTTAGGTAGCCACCCAAACCGTGCAAGAGACAAGTTTACAATGTCACCAACTTCAACTTGGAATGCCTTGAGGCCAAAGGAAGCAGACACTGTAAGTTGTTCACGGTTACGGAACAAGAATATCTTAGCGATACGCTGTGCCGTGATAGAAGATGTCGTGAAGGGTAATGAGTAGTCAGCCGTATTGACAAGGCCATTATCAGCATCAATAGCTGGTTGACTTATGACTTGGGGGTAGTCAGCCTCTTGCCAATCGCTTTCAACACCCTTGAACTTACCCTTAACAGTGTTGAACGTATCTCTACGAGAATGTCTTGTTGAAACAGAGACACTAGAACGCAAATCATTCTCTGTGAGAGTAACAGTGGGTGCAGTATAAGCAGATGCCTTCATCCGCCACTTACCTTGAGAATACCAGAACAGACCGCCCATAGAAGTGATGATGTCTGAGATAACTTGATTAGGGGCAAATGCAGTTACAAAAGCGCCATCACAGGTATAGCGAGTGGTAGTACCAAGGGCTGTAGTGACAGATTGATCACAGATATTTGCAGCAGCAATGACATGATCATCAGAGATACGGGCAGTGGGAATATCAAGGCCATAACCTTGTGTAAGGTAGTCTCTCAAGCAAAGGGCTGGGTTACTAGACCATACCGTTGTGGTGGTGCGAGGGTCATAGACCTTCTTGCCTCTAATGACAGCAGATATGGAAGGGACGCCATTAGGAAAGACATCAGCATCGTATTCAAAACGTACATACAGATATGCAAGACCAGACAGAGTGTGTAGAGAAGACCACTCAGCAGTGGCTGCATCCAGTTCACTGTCTGCGGTTTGTGCAGCCGTACCATAGTACTTCTTGATGTGGATATGAGAGTGACCGCTCTTAACATACTGCGAGGGAGCAGTAACATCATTACTACCATTGATAGTAACTTCATCGTCATTGACATAGATTTTTATATAGCTGTCAATCTCATGTCCAGCGAAGACAAGGATACGGTGAAGGAACTTATTGGTAGAACCGCCAGTAGTCGTATCGTAGACACGAACACCACCAACCTTGGTTTCACCATAGATGATTTGATGGTCTATAGCTGCGCCACTTTCACCAGCAATCGAATAACCTCTTGTGGCTGATGCGGTGGGGGGCTTGGGGGCAAGAGCATTAAGGGCAGCACCCATTGCAGTGGAAACAAGGAAACTACTTGCAATAGCCGCAAAACCAGACAAACCAATGAAGGTAAAAGCAGTACCAGCAATAGCAGCAGCACCTACAGATACAGCAGTAGATACAGCAGCAACGACAGCAGAAACAGCCATGTGTTCACCTCAAGTATTTAGAATATACGTTTTCAACATGGCTGTAGCCTAACCACTCTAGTAGCCCATCAAAGGGCTTGTGCCTCTTAGTGTTTACCACAAGAACAGATACACCATCCTCCTTAAGACACTTCTCAGCAAACTTCATCAGTTTAGCGCCAGTAAGACCCTTACGATATTCTTGCTTTAGGAACAGGACATCATTAGCAGCAAAGATATGATCCTTGTAGTGGATATGATTTCTGATCAGAACCACAAAGTACCCAATCAACTCTTTATCAGACCTTGCAGTGAATACCTTCAATATGCCATTATCTTCTAGACTGTGATAAGCCTCCCAATCAGGGTTTAACTTAATAACAGACTTGTTAAGGGCAATCTCTTCCCAATGTTCTTCTATCAGGGGTTTGATGTCTTTCTCAACGGTATCTAGAAACTCTTGTTGATAAGTAATAGACATTATCGGGATGTCCTTTATACTGATTATGATCCTTTACGTCCCCAGAAGATTTCTTTATCTTGTAGGCCCGCTACATACTCTAGGCCCTTATCGCTAGGGTACCTAGACTTTTGATCGATGTTAGTCAACCTTCGTACTACAGGTCGTTCAAGTTTGATCAAAGCATTCTCAGCACTAACAGAGATAGTCGCAGTTTCTGCTGCTTCTACAATGTTCATTTGATCCATCTCACCACTGAAGATTTCTAAGAAACCCTGTGTACCAGACTGTAGAACGATGAGATCACCAAACTGTGTAGTGATAGTGTCAAGACCTTGTGTAGCAAGACCACCACCAATAAGGACACCAAAGTAAATCCTACACTCACGACCTTGATAGGGTTCTTGTAGTGCTAGGGATAAGAAGCTAGAAGGGATACCAGACAGAGTAAAGTTAGCCCCTACAGCCTGTATCTCTGTAGTCTCTTCGACTGTAGAGATGTTAAGGAGTTGACCAGCGCCTAGATAGGTATTACCAGTGTCTTCCCTAACAAAGTCTCCGTAGCCTGACCACATATACAAAGGGCCACCTTGGAACATAAGATCAACCGCAAAGAAAGGTGTGATTTCAGGAGCAGTTATGGCTTGAAGGATTGATGGAAAAATATCTCTAGCCATAGTACACCTTGTTTGTTCTTTCGGGAAGCATTAAGCAGAAACGCCCTTGATGATATTGAAGTTGACGATTGGGGTGTCCGAAGCAACACCAGCCACAGATGCCATCGTCACGTTGAAGGATGTACCAGCAACAATAGCTGTAACAAAAGCTACATAGGTGTTTGTTGCACCTCTTACAGACAAAGACACTGTATCTGTGACAGCGATTGCCGTATTTGGAACAGTGAAGGTAAAGTATGTACCGACCACAGCGGTTGTCGTAAATAGAGTAACAGCACCAGATGTCTTAGCACCAGTTGTAGGGGCAGCAGTGGTACGGCTAGTCAACTGAGTTACAGCAACACCAGCACCTGTCGAGTATCCTATACCACCAGCACCAGAGGATAAGATGCTTGTCGTGGCAGTAATAGTCGTGGCAGCTACTGTAGAGGCTGTAGTAGCACCAAGGGTTCCGTTAAGAGCAGCACCAGTGATAGTTGGACCAGTACCAAGCACACTAGCACCAGAACCAGTTGATGTCGTAACACCAGTACCACCATTGGCTACAGGAAGTGTGCCAGACACGTGGGTCGTTAGACCAATCTTACCATAGGCAGGAGCAGCACCGACACCACCTGAAATCAGAGCGTTACCAGTTGCTACGTCAGCTAACTTAGAAAGAACACCAGTTGTGGAAGCATAGATCAGATCACCAATGGCATAAGAGGTAATGTTCGTACCACCGTTAGCCACAGGAAGAGTTCCAGAGATGTGGGTAGTCAAACCAATCTTGCCGTAAGAAGGTGCTGCACCAACACCACCAGAGATAAGGGCGTTACCCGTTGCCACATCAGCCAGTTTGCTGAGAGCAGAGGTAGTGCTTGCATAGACAAGATCACCTATCGCATAGGACGCAATACCCGTACCACCATAAGGAGCAGTAATAGTATCACCATTCCAAGAACCAGTGGTGATAGCACCAATGAGATCAATTGCAGGAACATTCTTGAAGAACTCCGCTCTAGTCATCTTGCTTGTGGCATCACCAGACACATCAACCACAGGCAAGACATCTAAGCTGTCAGAAAGTGCGCCAGTAAGACTTGGGAGGTCAGTAATCTTTACGTTAGACATTAGAGAGCCTCCACACAATCAAAGGTAATGCCATAGGATGAGATGTTGTTGATCTCCCAAGAGGCAGTGTTATTAGCTAGACGAAATACACCTTTTGCATTGCTGACTACAATAGGATCATTGTCAGCGGGTGCTGTGGTAATTGAGGGCCACACAGTGACGCTTGCAACACCAGCCGCACTTGTATTCACTTGGGTCAGAACTTTGTACAGACTAGAAGTAATACCAGAACCAAGTTGAATATAGTCGCCAGCAAGAAGGTAGCCAGTTACTGATGTAGGTAGACCATCAATAGTCAAGTCTTGTCCAGTTTGGCTTCCACCCATCACCAAGGGAGTTCCAGCGGTAGTTGCAGCAGAGCCTTGTGGTGTAGTTCCATTAGGATCACCAAGAAGGAAAGTTCCATATTGTCCGCGAAGAGTAAGGAGAAAAGCAATCCAATTCTCCGCATCAACTCGTTTCATGGGCGGAAGAGAGATAGATGCCCTCCACCTCTCCCCCTGATGTTTGATTACTTGTTGAGCGTAAGTAAAGGGTGATTGACTGATTGCGGTAGCATTGTCAGCACTGAAGATGATATTGGCAATACCAATATTCGTCGGAGTAGAGAGTGGATACGATATTGCCAATTTACTTACCTATCATCTGAATGCGTTGCCCATTTGTCCGCCACGCCTCTTAGCATCAATCATTGCAGCCTTTGTGGCACTACTGATCTGCGGGATCATCTTAGCGATCTCTTGACGAACCATTGCAGAGTCTGAACCCGTTACAGTAATGTTGTTCTGGACAGTGTAGCTTTCACCACCAAGAGCAGCCTTAGTTTGCCCATTTGTCAGAACCATTCCCGAAGACTTGGGGATGATCATTTCAGGACCACGTTCACCAACGATATACGGTTGACCCGCACTAACAGGACCACCATCAGCTTTGAACAAGCCGCCGATAGCACCACCAATAATACCAGAGAGTCCCGTACCAACACCAGTGGAGGCATTGAAAGAACCGACCATCCGTTGAACCACAAGAACATTGTAGAGTTCTTTGATGATAGCAGCAGCCATTTGTTTGAAGGCATCCTTAGCAGTCTTAGTTCCATCAACCATAGACATGAAAGCATCTTCCATGCTACTTTGGATGGTGTCGTAAAGACCTTGCTGTTCCTTAAGACGTTCTTCAAGTTCGATCTGCTTTTGGATTTGTTCTTCAAGGCCCTTGATAATAGTAGGACTATACTTAGCATAGTCATCACCAAGTGCTTGACGAACTTGTCTTTCTGCTTCAGTCTTACCATTCAGTTCTTCTTGAAGGGCAATCTGCTTTTGCAGTTCAACAAGTGGGTCAGTCTTTGCCCCACCAGTATCTGGTGCATTATTAAATTCAAGAATCGTTCCTCTTGCTGCATTCACAGCCGCACGATTTGCAACATTATCAAGTTCTGGTCTACCAACAAAACCAGCAGCAGCGGCTTGAACTTGTCCTTGCTTCCTCAACCTAGCAGCATCTACTTGTATCATACTAGACAGAACCGCACTTGCAGCAGTCCTAGTATCTGCCATAGCGGCAGCAAGTTTATAGGCTGCAATAGCTGCTTTGTCCAGAATTTCTGGAAGCGGTTTAATACCCGTAGAGATTGAACTGGTTTCACCAGCTAACATATGGAAGACTTGTCTTAGGTATTCTGCCTTTTCACCAGCCTTATTTTCAGCTTCTTCTTGCTCTTTGTAGAAAGCAATTATAGCTGCCTGTTTAGCAAACTGTGCGTCAGCATATGAACTTTCATTGGCCTTAGCGTTTGCAGCAGCAATCTTGTCTGCCTCTACCCTAGTCTTAGCATAGTAACCATAGGCACGGATCAAAGATTGCTCATAATCTTTTGCAGTCCGAAGTTCTTCTTGCTTGTCTTGAACAGCAGCACGTTGTAGGCCACCAGCAACAGACAGTCCACCATTAAGCATATTCTGGGCTTCTGCTTGTGCAGTTAAAGTATCGAGTTGGTCTTGAAGAGCCTTCTTTTGGGCTTCGAGTTCTTCTACACTACCCGTAACAAGGCCAGAGAAAGCGGCAGCTTTACCACCTTGACTTTTCATTTTATCAATGCTTGTCTGAAGGCTTGCAATTCTTTTTTGGAAGTCTTCTATCTGTTGACTTGCGCTTGCTACACCAAGAATGTCCGTTCCAAACTTTGCTTTAAGAAAGGCTTCTTGGTTTTTTTGTATCTCTGCTGTAAGGGCTTTAATTGCCCCAGAAAAGGTATTGATACCATCTGCACCATCTTTAGCATCCTTGCCAGTACGCATAAAGTATGCGCCGATAGCAGTTAAGAGTGGAATAGCAATACCAAGACCAGCACTAAGTCCAATAAGGGAACTTACAGATACACCCAATACACTAGAAAAAGAAGGTAGGATACCCACTAGCTGAGTTGCCTGTTGCCCAAAAGCCACAAGAGGATTAGTTCCAGATTGAATTTGGACTAAGAAGTCACCAACCTGATAACCAACTTGTTGAGTAGCCATACCCATCTGACCCATGCCACGACGAGTGTTAGCTAGTACAGATTCAAAACCCTGCATTCTTTGAGCAGTCTGCTGAAGTTCTTTAGCAGAAAACCTTTGGAAAGAGTTAGCTGCACCATCAGTTTCTGTTTTAACCATCTGCATTATGGACTTCATACGTCGAAAGTCTGCCATAACTTTTGCAGTAGCATCAGACATTTTCTTTTCTGAGACAGTTACCCTGTCAAAGTCTGTAGCAAGTTCTTTTACGAGAGGCTGACCTTTAATATCAATCAGAATATTTACTGTACCAAGATCAGCCATTTCTTTCACCAATCACTTTTATGTAGATAGAATCTAGTCTTTTGATAACACCAACTTCCCAGACGGATAGTTGACTTCCAGTTAGTTGTTGCCAATAGGCAATCTCAGTGTAGGTAAGAGGTAAGGGTCCATTGAAGCCTTGACCACGGGCAGAGTGCAAACTAATAAAGGCAGACCAGACATATTCCATTAGTTCGGGGAACGGTGGTCCCTGCAACTCTACTGGAGTTTGTCCAATCTGCCTTTCAACCATTTCTAAGTGTTCCCTTTCGGAGACACCGTTACTATCAGTAAGACTTAGTTTGAAGTCCCATTCCGCATACTCGTATAGGTCAGAGGCTATTTCTTCAAAAAAGAGGTGTAATCCTCTTGAGCCTCAATGACCTGATCTTTGAGCCACGGAAGTTTCTGATAAAGGTCGATTGCTTCTGCCACAGAGAATTTCAAGGACTTCTTGTTGAAGATCAAGTCCCAATCTTTCGTGGTCTTAGCCATCAACTCTACAGATGCAAGGTCAATCTCTTCAGCAGTGAAGGTAATCTTCTTACTCTTCTGTGCTTTCTGGATACGCTTGTTGGTCTGTTCGTGGATAGCAGCCTTATACTCTTTTGAGTGGGGTGCATACACAGTGACTGACATCTCAACACCATCATCCTTCATCAAGACATCATCAGTAACTGGATGCTTAAGGATAACAGTAATAGTGTCAGAAGTAGGTAGAAGGTTCTGTAGGTCCATGTCGGGGATGTCCTTATAGGATTAGGGTTACTACATGATAGATGATCAAGTTCATGTAGGGGATAGATATATCGGCGGGGGCAAACCTAATAAGTATATAGGGAGTGGTCATGCCCGTGTCAAGGGGTAAACGAAAATAAAGTTGTGTCGGATAGTGAAATTCGGGACAGGACTTCTGCCCGACACAATCATCCTGTCCCTACCCCTTGTTTAAAGGGGATGCTTATGTTAGGAAGGGTTACGGATGATTTCGATGTTGCTGTTCTCAGTGGTGTCATACAGAGCCACGAAGGGCAGAGTGACGATACGCGAGGTAGGACCACCAACAGGAACAGCCGCACCATTGATCTTCACACGGGGGAAGTGAAACGTGTAGTTGGAAGCACCACTGGGATCGTTCACAGTGACTTGGAAGGCCGAAGTCGTTTCGTTGACAAAGCGGTTGATCAAGGAAGCATCTTCAAAGTAGGCAGTGATCGTACCTTCCACAGTTGCCATACCAAACTCAAGTTGAGGGGTTGTGGCAGAACCAACAACGAAGGTAGGTGCAAGTGCGTTGGTGATAGAGAAGTCAATGCCAGTGATCGTAGCCACAGAAGACAACGCTGCACTTGCGTTACCGATAGCCATAGTGCCAGAGTAAGCATCAAAAGGCTGGTTGGTGCTGCTTGCAGTCTTTGCGGCATCAAGGGATGAACCAGAGATGGTCATGTCTTTGCCGATCATGCTGAACGTAGCAGCAATCATAGCATTGGGCTTAATGGAGATAGCAGCAGTGTTAACCGTCATACCAGTGAAGAGACGGAACTGACTAATATCATCAGCAGCATCTTCAATGCTCATTGACTTAGCTGTATTCCCAACCTTCAGAACCCTGTTCTTGATCGTACCAGCAACAGTCTGCGGGCCAGCAGTAGCGTTGGCGTAAGATACCGAAGTGGCAGTGCAAGCAGTTACAGTGAATACACCATTAAAGCCAGAGGGGGTAACACCAGCAACAGTGATAGCAGAACCAACTGGGAACGGGGGGATAGTCTGGCTGGCAAACGTCAAAGTAGCAGTACCACCAGCACTGGTAGCGGTCAGAGTAGCAATGGTAGCCGAATCCGCAAAGGCACTCATAAGGGCGCTTTCGAGGAAGGGGTCAAAGTCAGCTTTACGAAGATCAGCAACGATGTCGCCACCAGCTTGACGATTACCGTGACGGTCAACACGAAGCATACGATCAGGTTGGATTTCATTACCCGATACACGATCCTTGGTCATATCCAAAGAGTGAGTGTTGTAGGGCAACTGAACGAGTGAGGGAGAAGCGGGAGTAGTGCCGAAAGTGGATTCAACCACATAAGATAGTCCAGAACGTGAACCCTGTGCAAAAGCCATTTTAGTTTCCTTTATTAAGAGTTATAGCAGTACCAAGCAACTACGACTGGTGTGCAATAGAATGGTGAATCAAGGTAACTTGCTCTTACCTCAGAGTAGTCTAGGCTTATGGTTAAGCCACTGTAAGTGATGTCTGTGGTTGCTTCAAAACGAGCCAACAACAGATCAGCAACGTCATATCCTGCACCTGAACCTAAACCCTCTGGTGTGCAGATCAATAGATTGTAGAGGCCGTCATATCGCTTCTGAGGGTTAAGACCTCGTACAGCGGGTCTGCGGGAGGTAGGGATCATACTGGCCTTAACAAAGGAAGTTCCAGTGGTAGGTTCAAAAGGTACGTTTTGTCGAGCAATGGTTGGGATGCCTGAAGCACCAGTCAGATGCGAGTCTAGGCAAGCACGGATGTCGTTAATGATTGTCATCGTCCACCTTTGACTTCGTTGATTGCTTTTTCTAGGTGATACTTAGCCCGACTACGAACACCACTGTATACAGCATATCCATGACTGTACTCAACTATATTGGCATGAGGGGAATTGTTAGTCAGATAGACCTGTGTCTGATCATCTGGCAAAGAGGCAATATCACTCATGAGTTGGTCCATAGCTTCGGCTGCTTTAGCTTCTGGGTCTTGTCCAGTAGGTTTACCGTGAGAACTCCTAGACCGACCTGCACCTCTAGTAGTCCTGATGGAGTGAGAGGTAATGTAAGCACCAGTATCAACAGTTAGTATAGACGAAGTAACAACATCTTCTGCCATTTTTAGCAGAAACTCATTCCTGACTTTATGTAGGTCATCTTGAATCTTTTGGATAAGGGTGGTCAGTTTGATCTGAGCCATATCATTCCCTCACTTGCAACTGATAGCACATCGTGGCACTACCAGACTTGATCTCCATAACCTTAACAATGTTGACTGTATCACCAAGACCAATGATCTGGTCTGTGGCATCAGGTTCTGGTGTAGCTGACCCATTAGTCAACTTGTCACTCAAGACAACCCTACGATCACCACGAAGGATAGAGTCACCGTCAATCATGTCTGGCGTATAGTCGTAGAAATAGCCCTGTAGAGCGTAGTCTGTGTTTGTGGTAGTCACAGTACCTGTGGCATCGTTATACGCACTGGCGGCTCTCTTACGAAGCGTGAGGGCTATGCCATGCTCTTTGATAAGCTGACGCAGAGTAAAAGGGTCAAACGCCATAAGGTTCATCGGGAAGGTATTGGTCTCCCGCCTCTGGGTTATCGAATTGGGTAATGCTGAAAGCGGGTTTCACACGATCAGTTGTAGCGTTGACTACAGTCATATCGCTTACAGAGATACCACCAGCAAAGACACCAAGAGCCTTACCAGAGGTCTTCTTGCCTTGGACTTCAATCTGTACAGCAAGCTGATTGTATTGCTTTGCCTTGTCGCTATAGTTGGCACTTAGAGCGCCATCAAGGGTCGTTGTGACCAGACGGCTGAACTTAGCAGCAATGGCCCTACAAATCCAGACAGCACCGTAGTAAACATTATCGCCAGTCTGAGACAGGGCAAATGTAATCTCTTCGTTCTGGACAAGTTGGTCTGTGGTATCTGTATCACCTACTAGAAGGCGAACAGTGTTGAGCCTACCCGCACTGGTAGTAGTGTTCAAAGTGTTTGGATCGTAGGACCAAGACATCTGTTCGCCTCACTATTTAGTTTTCTAGTTCACCATAGGAGGTACGCCACCTACGAATAAGACCAATTTGTTTATCTTTGATCCTGCTGACAGAGCATTTCTTTTGCAAGAACTCTTTGCTGTCTTTTGTCTTGGCTTTAACTTTCCCATTGATATTCTCAACGAGAGCCTGTAGTTGTTCTAGCGAGAGTTCTGCTAGACCATCACCAATGGCAATCCTTGTTACAGCTACATCTTCTAGGGCTTCGTTGTGGTGAAGCTGATCATTGAAGAACATCTGTTGGATGGTTTCGTGTGGGGTTCCGAAGAAGTCCCAGTTGAATCTTTCACCCTTCTTCCAAAACTTACCCGCCATTTGTATGTCATTTTGTTTAACATACACTGGACGGGCAGGATTGAAGAAGGGGATAAATGGTCGGGTCATCTATCCCACTCCTTGTTCTAGTTAGGCGATAACGGTGTCGATGAAGGCACCCAGATCAGCCGACACAACCTTGTGATCGTAAGCCATGTTGGCTTCCAGAACTTCAGCAATGCCGTCGATAGCCAGATAGTCACCTTTGTAAGACTTGATCGAAAGGCCGCTACCCGAAGCGCCTTCCAGCTCATCCCAAGTGAAGGTGTAACCAGCCGAAGGAACCATCAGACCAGCCGAGCGCGGACGATAGTAGAAGGCAGCAGCCTTACCACCAATGAACGCATTCGATTCAGTCAGACCTTCAGCAGCGGTGTTCTTCACGGTCTCCATGACCAAGAACTCTTCCACACCGAAGATTTCAGCCAACTTGGCATCCGTCACCAGAGCGGTGTTCGAGACCGTAGCACCACCATTCAGGCGGGCCAAGATCGTGGGGTGGTTAACCAGAACGTCACGAACTGCCTTACCGACAACCATGACGTTGGGCTTGAAACCACCCGACTTGAGTTGCACGGTACGCATGATGTTGGTAACGTCAACAATCGGAGTTGCGTTCGTGTAGTCCGACCACTGCTTAACTTCGTTGGTCGAAGGAGTGCCAGCGACACCATCCCAGTCCGTACCCCAGATACCACCAGCGAAGTAGGAAGTAGCCCACTTGATTTCGCGGTCGATCAGCAGTTGGTGGGTCAGCATCTGAGCGCCAGCCGAGCGGATGTCCAAAGCTGCATCTTCGTTAGCCAAAGTTTGGAAGTCAAAGTCGGTAGCCAGCGAGAATACGTCAGCCGAGTAGGTATCCGTCGAGAGGGACATACCAACGCGAGGAGCCTGAGTACGGGGAGCGCGGGGCTGAACTTGACCAGTGCGGTTGAAGTCAGCGCGGTTGTAGATCTGTCTCTTATACACATCTGACGCTGCCGACGAATAGAGAGGTGTA
>ENA-OSIY01000832-OSIY01000832.1-marine-metagenome-genome-assembly--contig:-NODE-832-length-16831-cov-22.488242_pt1 | contig 16831 bp, 13 predicted proteins | sample MGYA00237884_ERZ534233 | MGnify/ENA primary metagenome ERZ534233 (study PRJEB26412, sample SAMN06343840) | marine metagenome | isolation source: estuarine water | place: USA: Columbia River Estuary... | reverse complement strand
AGTAACTTCTGAGTATCAACACCTAATGCTTCTAAGAATTCTTGGTTAATTGCGTTCTCTGTATCAATATACACTGCTAACCCACCCTTCTTCTGAGTGTTTGCTAATGTATGTGCTGCTAACAGAGATTTTCCACTCGCTTCTAAACCAGTAACCTCTACAATACGTCCAACAGGAAATCCACCATTAGGTCGATTTGATATAGCTAAATCTAACATATCATCTCCAGTTGACACCCACTCTGTTAAATCGGTGGGTGTCTGTTCGGAGCCATCAAGAAAGTAAGCTACTTTTGCTTGTCCTTTGAACTTCTTATTAAGGTTATCAGCTAATAGCGATGATAATTCATCACGATTTGTTTTAGCCATTCTTAATGTTTTTAGTTATTGAATAAATCCTCAAATGCGTCTTTTACATCTGTGGTTGTAGAATTACTCGCAGCTGCTGCCGGTGCAGGTGCTGATTGAGTAGTGTTTTGAGTTGGTGTAGATTCTTCTTCTTTAGAATCATCCCCTACAGTACCATGCTCCATCCAAGTTTCCAATAAACCTTTCATATCATCATAAGTATATTTCTTAAACATACCTGGTAATTCAATTTGGTCTTTTACAGATTCTAAAACGTTTTTATCTTCTGTAATTGGAGTTTGGTTTGGTTTAACTCTGATATAAGTTTCAGGATAGTTCTTACCTAACTCTTTAGCGGTTTTAAACTCAACAGTAATATCTCTACCACTAGTCGGGTCTGTTAAATCACCATAATCTGGGTCTGCGAAGAAAGCAAGTAGTTCTTGATACACAGTCTTACCAAATCCCCAAAATTTGATTCCTTCAGATTCCTCACCTCTAACGATAACAGGAACATAAGTTCTCATTTTCGGAGTAAGTTGTTTTGAAAGATTCCAATCGTTTCTATCACCAGTCGATTTCAATTGGTCAGCGAACTCCACTAATGGGTCTGCTTCACCATGCGTTTGAGGTGATAGAATATTCTTACCACCAAAGTTGTAGTGGAAAAATAATTCGATAAATGGATTTGATGGATTGTGAACGTAAGGAACGATTCTTACTTGTTGCTTGCCAGGTTTTGGCTTCCATAGATTGTCAGTTTTTGTAGTTTTCGTCTGTAAACTGTCCAGACGGTTTCGGATTGCATTTAAGTCAATTGCCATAATTTACCTTTTTTTAGTTATTATTAATTATTACTTATGTAAATATACGAAAATTATTTCTAACTTCCTAATTATATTTCACTTTTTATTTTCAACGCTGATTTAATCCCATGCGTTGATATGGTACTAATATACGAAATAAATTCCATACTACCAAATGTTTTGTTGTTTATTTACAACAAGTACATTGATTGTTCGAACCACAAGATGAGCTACACTCTTCTTTTGATTCACATAAACATTGGTTGCAGTTACATTCTTTCATATACTATAAATATTAAAATTTTTTAGTTAACATCAACTATTCTGAATAATTTTGTTGCCATTGTTTTATACCCTTCACCATCTGTAAGGATAATGGAGTTACGATAATCGTTCCAATTAACTTGATACGATTTATCTTCTACACCACCATTCAAATCTTTAATCAAACGATTCAGAGCGTTGATTGTATAGATTGTATTAGATTCTTTTTTTCTGTGTACCATTATACTGTTAGGTAAAAATCTATTTTCTCTATTTGGTATGATATTGTAACTAATCACCAATTCTTTAGATGGTTCTAATTTAAGAATGAATATCTTTCTACTGAATAGTTGGTATCCATCAAAAATCTTAGTTAACAAATCCTCAAACGAAGATTCTGTTGTAAACGTACATAATAATTGCGTTCTCACTCATTCTCTCCGTCTTATAATATATTATCTTTAATATATCTCATATCCACTACTTTTGAACCTTCTATTACAAAAGATGCCCCAAGTGTATTATTAGTTCTCATAGCTACCATATTATATTTAGGTGTTTGTGTTTTTGAATCCAAATGACTTAACATAAGACAAGTAATATTCATATATCCTTTTGTAGCACCACCATGGATAGCCAATTCATCTTGCTGCGAACTGGCAACTATAAGTACATTCTCAGGCATATCAGTAAATGCAGATACACGCTCTTCTACAAATTCTTTACCTGTCTTTAAGAAACTCCAAGCAGTTCCACTCCCATCTGGTTTTAATCCAAATACTTTTACTAATGGTAGTGATGTTCTTCCAAAGTACATTTCCTTTTCTAACTCTAACATATCTGTAAACAATGTTTCTAAATCTTTCTTTTGAGAAGATACTCCACCTAACATTTGATTTATACAATAATATGCTTTTGTGTTAGCCATTAACTTTCTAACCAAATCTGCGTTATATTTATTGGTTACAGGAAATGTACTAGCTCCTACTGCTGTTATACCTGCTTTTGTTGATTTAGTTAAAACTTTTTTAAATTCATCTTGAACATTTTGATATACCAAATTCATAGCATTAGCATCTTTAGCTACTGCTTCAACTTTATCATCTAAGCTTAATTTACCCTTTTTCTCTAAAAGTAATTGAGATTCATTAAGATACTTTTTATCTACTTTAAGGTTCATTATGAAATCATCAACTTTCTTTTCAGCTTTCTTTTGATTTTTCTGTAAACCTTTTAGATTAGCTTTGAAGTAAGATTGAAATCTATTACCAATTTGGTAAATTTTATCAACTACCTTTTTACCAACTGATTTTACAAAATCTAACCCTTTTTTAAATAAATCTTTTAATCCCTCATCTAAAAGAATTTCTGAATTCTCATGTAAGTACATTTTGAATAAATCGTTATTAGATAACATTCCAAATGCTGATGCGAAATCCGAAGTAATTTTTCCTAATTGAGCGTTATCTGCCGCTTGTTTTAGTGAAACTTGAAAGAACTCTTCACCACTAGCTAATCTACATAATCCATTAGCTTCGTATGTAATCTTTTCGGATTCCATATTTTTTAAGAATGAACCAGGATTACCTTTTAGGATAACACAATCTGCTGTATTCTTTTTACCACCTTCAGTCTGTGTATGTGGGTTCATCATCTCCGCCGTATAATAACTCTCTATACTTTTGTGAATTATACTATAACCCTTTATTCCTTTTGTTTGACAGAACTTATCCATACCTGCTGCGATAGCACAAACTTGAATAATATTAGGTAGTGATGCTTTACTTAACTTACTCACTAATATATTACTAATCCAATCTTGCCCAGTCAAAGTTGCAGTTACATCATTTTTAAATTTAGTAACTAATGATGGAAGTTTATCACCCGCATCTTCTTTTCCTTTGAGTTCATTAAATTGTTTTAAATATGTTTCAGCGTTCATATAAACACCTAATAGTGCTGCTGTTTCTTTACCATCTGTATCTAAATCGAATGTATTATTATCTTTATAGTGATTAAACCAACCACCTATTTTAGAAGCTCCACCCATACAATGGTAAACATTTCCTTTTTTATCTTTTAAGTAAACTTCTTTACTACCACCACTGCCAACTTTGAATGCGTTATCTGTTTTTCCTACTTTTTCTGCAGGCATTACCATCATTGGTGCACCATCTTCTAAGTTAGAAGCAAATCCTTTTTCACCTGATTTACTCCACATCACTTTATGTCCGATTCCGTACTTATCGTTGAATACACTTGCTTCGCTAAGTAGTGAACCTATTTCGATTAGTAAATTTTCTTTTAATTTATCTTTTTCGTAAGCAGTGAGCGAACCTTTTCTGATAGCATCGATATCTTTTTCTTCAGCATCTTCTTCGCTATCTCCAGCTGAATCTTTTGTATCTTTTTCATCTTTTTCTTCCTCTTCTTCTATTGGTTCATCGTATTCTATTGCCCCATCTAAATCATCATCTTCATCACTATGTAAATGTGCTGATACAGCAGTATCATTTGAACCTACCTGCATACCTGATTCTCTATTTCCACCTAAATGAAAATTAGTAGGAGTTTTAACTGCAGATTCTACGATGTATTCGATTACTTCTGAATCGAAATCGTATTCTTCTTTTAATATTTTTCGTAAGCCGTTTAATGATTCTTCGGATAAAGGGTCTGTAAGTTTATTACCCATCTCTACCCACCATAACCTAGCTACTTCGTTAAGAAATTCTTTCATATTGTATCCATTGTTTCTATATCGATAGAATTCATTTTAGAATAACTATCTCCGAGTTCTATCTTTGTAGGGAATCCATTCCCCTCTATAAGTATCTTTAAATTCTGTAAACTATCAAATTCATCAGAATGTATATCTAATAAATATGAATCATAAGTATATAAAACCATTTTTGAGCGTTTATCTTCCAAAAACCCCATTACTTTACTTAAAATCATCATATTTAACTCTGTTTCAGTTGCCTGTAACATATAATTGAATAATTTGTTAGCATTCATATCTCTAAGGTTAGATTTTGATAACTTTCTACCTAATGGTGTTTCTATATAACCTCTACGATTAAACTCCATCCACATTTTATCGATTTTGTGTGAAACTTTTGAGAATAAGGGAATATGTAGATATTCCTCTTGCACTCCACCATATAATTGCCTAAACGTTATTCCTTTTGAATCACCATAAGAAACCCCATACATATCTGCTAAGGTTTGGTGTCCACTCACATCCAATGGAATCGGTTCACCTACCATCTTACCAATAATACGTGGGTGATAAGCATCGTAATCGAATTGTACCAATTTACCCCCATCGAACCTACTAACAAATCTATCCCTACTACCATCATCTTTATTAAGTGCAGCATAATTAACTCCCCCATAATTGTTTGAAGGACGAGAAGTTGTTGTAAACGGATGATATTGAGTCCACTCTAATCCATTTGTAGTATGTATCCCATTTCGTTCTACTAAGTTTAGCGGCTTTATATAGAAATTTGAAAATTTCTTCACACAATCCGAATCCCAACCCAAATCGTAATATTGTAGGAACTCATTTCTCACATCTCTTACCATTTCTATATGTTTAGATATTGGAATAAGATTGTTAACTCCTTTGAACTCACCGAATCTACGATGGTAGAATGTATGTGTTGGTGTTGGGGAAGATTTGAGTTGGGAATTCGATTGTAAATATTTTATTAATCCTGCATCAACTGAATTATCTATCTGAAGAATGTTTAGAAATGATTTATTATCGTAAACGTAAGATTCGTTGAATTTAAAGGTGAATTTATCTAATGTGGTTGTATGGTTATCAATATTTTTTAAGTTGATTAGAGCCTCTGTATCGTTGGTTATATCGTATATGTATAACATAGATAATCCATCTATACAAGGGTGTATAGCCTCACTCTCCCATATTGGGTGAATGTAGACCTTATCCATTGTGATATTACCACTACTTAGAAATTTAACCATATGTAAATATACGAATTTATTTTGAGTTATCCAAACAAACCTTACATTCTTTTCCTAAATATACTTTTGTGTTTTTACAAACTCCACAATCAGTAACCTTACCTGCCGTTTTTACGAATAGTAACATTTCATCTAAAATTGTGTTTATTTCTTCTATTGGGTTTCCCCCAAACATATTATCTAAACTACTCATATCTTAACTACAAAATAATTTAGTAGGAACTTCGATTCCTTTTTGTTTTTTGATTTGGTAGAAAACGTTGAAGAATGCTTTGTAAACTTTACCAGCATGCTCTAAGTAATCTGAATTTGGGGTTTTCCACATCATTTCACCACCATTCATTCGGTGTTTATTAACAACTTTGATTTCCCAACCTCTAAGGATGTAATCAACAATCTTTTTTTGAGCTGGAGTGAACTTAACACCCTCAATACTCTTTTCAAATTCTTTAACTTTATTCATTTCTTAATTATTAGTGGGGTTTAACTCTCAACCCTTATTACACTACTAATATACGACTTTTATTTGGATTTACCAAATTTTAATGTTAAATAATTGTTAAGTTTTCAACAAAGTTATTAACAAATACCATAGGTAAATGCTACTACCATTAATATAATGTATATGAGTGTACTTATATCTTTTTTTGGATTCATAGTGTTATAGTTGATAAAATTCTAAAAAATCTAGTAATTTAAACTTTATTGATGGGTATTTCTCAGAAATTAGAGCCACTGTTCTTTTGTTTGTATCAAATACACCATAGTCTAATATAGAACCCTTTTCATCCTTAACATCATAAATAGGCCCACTTAATTTCCATTTTAATTTTACCTTTTTATATGTTACACCTGATAACCCTTCATCACTTCCTATTTGATTAAATTTTTCTTTGTTAAGTTCTATACACGTATCATCATATTTGTATCCAAAAAATCGTTCTAAATACCCATTTTTTAAATCTTTATCTGTAATGGGTTCTATATCTTTATTTGGTTGGGTAGTTTTTAATACATCTAACTTTTTAATCTCATTGTAGTGAAAATTTTTAGCTAAATCAATTCCTTCTAATGTTTCCGTACCTATTGAACTTACATTTACATATGGTATTAACTTTCTTGATTTACCTTTTACGAAATCAATTTCAGAAAATGTTTCGTTGGTGGTATATTTGTGATATTGTCCTATATACTCTGTACCATCTACAAACATCCACTCATTACCTTTGGTTAACAAACCACTTTCAATTTGAGCTTTAGTATAATAATGTCGTTTTCTTTTAAATTCACTTCTAGCCATTATGGTATCCTCATTACAGTTTCCAAAGAAGTTTCCCAACCACCTTTACCATCGAATTCGTGATTTATTGCTGTTACACTAAACATTACTTTAGCATCACTAAATACTTTAGGTAACCTATCAAATCTTATAGGTGCTAAGAATGGAATACCCCAAACACCATCTATTGTAACACTTAGATTTAATGTATATTGTATTTCACCATATCTACCTGCTTTAAGTGCAGCCCCCTTTGCTTCTCTTATAATAAACGCTCTACAAGCATCACCATATGAAGATAATCTTTCTGGAGATGCTCCTTTTTCACCAATTTTATTTCGTAAATCTACTAAAGCTGTATTATCTTTATTATCATCTTTTGATGCTTCGAAATCACCATCTGTTGGGTATATACCACCATGTTTTGTAGTTAACCGATGTCCGTTTGATGTACCCTTTTCTATATTAGATTTAGTTGCCATCAAAACATAATCAGAATCGAATTCACTACTTAGTGATACTGATTTACATATTGACTTTTTCCCAACAGCTTTGAACTCATATACATTCATTTTTACAGGTTTTATCATTTTCTTATTCATTACCGTTATATCAAATGGTGGGGCTGAATCTTTCATATCTAATGGTTTCCCACCCTTCATTGGAATTGCACCTAACCCCACTAAACCACCTGTTAGATTTTCTAATCTAGCAAATATCTGATTAAGAAATTCTGATATTTTTACAGATTGTTTAAATCCACCAACTGATTTGGTTTCATCCGCCATACTTTGATATACTTTTGTTAAAAACGGAAAAGATACTGCTATTTTTTCAATTTGACTTGAATCGTTGGTTGCACCAGCTGCTAGGGTTGTACCCCACTCTGAAAAGTTTTTTGAGTTCGTATCTACAGATGGGTCTCCATATTGTCCTTGAGCTCCTGGTAAAAAGAAATCTTTAGGGTCTGCTGAACCTACTCCTGACATATTTGAAACCGGCCATGCGCCACCAATAGCATCATCAGCAGCTACAACGTACTTATTACCTTCATCATCACCTTTGGAAGCTATATATCGTATGAGAGTTCCTATTGTAGTGTAAAATATATATTGTTCATCATCATTCCAAAATCCAGGTTCTATGATTAATTCAGCTGCCCCATAAGTTCCAGACAATCCTTCAAATGTACTAGTAACAACTCTAAATTTATTGTTACCTAAATCTTTTACTGCATCGGGTCCAGCATCTTCAGCTAATCCGAAAGCTTCTCTACAAGCTATTTCTAATTTTGATAAGAAGTTGGTTGGTTCTTCATCTCCATCTGCTGGAACTGTTTCTGTAGCACCCATATCTTCACCACTCCATAATCCTGCAGGAGACATTGCCTTTATGTTACAATCAAATGAACCATCTTCGTTCATACTAAAATCATAATTGAAAACATTAGCTAATATGTGAGATGCATTTACTCCACTTGTATTTCCTCTCCACCCAAAATCTACTCTAATTTCAGCACCTGCTCTCATAAAGTTTGATTCTGCTAAATTCAAATCATCTCCAGTATATACCGTAAATGAGAATTCTACATTATAAAGAAACGCATCTGTATAGTCCTGTCCACCCTCATTTGATATCTTACATGATTTTAATTGAGGTTTGAATTTACGAACACCACCTTCTTTACTATATAACCCAATATGAGATTTTTTACTATACGCTGCACCATCTCCAAGTATTAATCCTGTTTCAGGTTTTATAACTGTTGTACTTTTTCCAGTAGACTGAACGGTAATGTATGCATATTTTTTATAGTTCCAGCCTATATCTTTATCTCTGATGTATTTTTCTCGCGCTTCGAGCTCATCGGAAACAGGACCTGGAAAATCTTTATCAAAACTTGACATAACTTATTACCTTTTATTTAATTCTAAATATTCATCATAAATACCTATGTAGTTATATGGTATTCTTAATTGCTTTCCAATTGGAATTTCCATATCACCTTTACCTAAATTATTAGCTCTAGCTATTATCCACCATAAACGTGAATCTTCATAATATTTATGAGATAGGTTATCTAATCTATCACCTTGTATTGATATGATGTACATATCTTCAGGAGATTTTTCCATCTTCGGATATATTACAGTTCTTTTGAATCTTTTACCCAATTCAGTTCTTAATATTTCTATATTTTCGTATCTATTTGCCATATCTTATATCCCACCTAAATCATAAACTTTTGATTCGTATGTAGGTGTTATATTACCTAATAATTTTAATCCTATTGCTACATCAATACCCATAGATGCCCCAGCATCAATATCCCATGGTGTTTCATCTGAGAAACTATATGATAACGAATCTATTAAGGATAGTTGTTTTACCCATAATTTACCTAATGTGAAATCTAATAAAATACCTTCATATCCCTTTGTTCCAGAACCATAATTAGGCATTGTCATTGTAGATAATCTTTGTAATTTAGAATATAATGGTTTTAATTCTGCTTTGGATGTTGGGTATACTTGAAAATTAAAACCAATAGTTCTTTCAAATGATGAATATTTAAAAGCCGAATCAGCTCTACCAGAATACTGCAAACCTTCCCAACCTGGAGAAAATGTTTCTGTTATACCACTAACTGCACCTCTGAATTGTAGTCGAGAACCACCACCATGTTTATCAAATACTAATTTAACTAAATCGGCATGTTCTTCTGAATCTATAGCTCCAGATTGAATAGGGTCTGCTGCGTGAGATGTTGTATAATCTGTTCTATCTGCTCCTACTTTACCAGGATTGGTAAATCCAAATGCGGTACTAATATTTTTTCTTTCATAGTTAGCTTTATCTGCTCTTTTCTTTTCATTACCTTTTAATAAACTTCTGAAATCATTATTTTCAGTATCATTCGCTACTCTATCAGGCATATTACCATATGCAATAGTTTCATATCCCTTAATTAGTTCTGATGATGATAATGATTCTAACTTATGAGATTCTCCATCTGTATTTTTTTCTTTTGCGAATGGATTTTCTTTTGTAGTATGTGAAGGTCTACTATTTAGCTTACCATCAGAAGGTTTACCATTTTCTTTATATTCTTTATAAATACTTCCTAAATCATTTCCTTCACTATCGGTAAAATATGTATCTTCTTTTCTACTTTCCTCATATTTAAAATTATTATTATGAGTTAGTCCAACAAATTGGTTTGGTGTATCATTAGGGTCTGTAGTTGGAATTCTATTAGGAGCGAACTCAAAGAAATTACCATCATCTTTTCCTGCAACATCATCATATTTTTTACCTAATGATGTTTTATCTCTATCAAATGGTAGAAAGTTTAGATTTTGAGCTGATGTTGGTGATGATGATGGGTCTGTTCCTAATACGTTGTATTGATTTTGAATAGTGAATCCATCAAATATAGCAAGTCGAGTATCTTCATCTCTATGTGGGAATTTACCACCAGGAATTAATCCATAAAGTGAATTAGGTCCACCAGGTGATTGTAATCTAAGGAATGGTGCTCCTTTAAAAGTAGAAGATGTTGTTGTACTGCCCATTGTAAGGAATGATTCATTATATAACCCAACTAATCTATTACCCGTACCCATAACACCTAATGTTATATCATCTATTTGTGCTACTTTTTTAGCTTTTTGTACAGTTTCATATTTCTCAGGTCCAACAGCTTCTGGTAATGGTAATATACCATGTCTACGTGGGTGTAATCCTATAAATCCACCAAGTGTTGAAGCGATTGTATTTATAGGAGTCCAAACTTTTGTTAATCGTTTTCCAGTAATGGTTTCAACATTAGCGTTAGATGCTTGTAAACCTAAGTTTTTTACACCCCATAATAAACCTTTTACTGAAACCATCCATTTACCTAAACGTACTGCATCAACAACTGCTCTATCAACTGCAGTTACAATACCACCTCTAACTAAACCATCATCAATAGGAAATCCGAATCCCCACTTTTGTGGTTCACCTTTAGATATACCTTTTCTTTGAATACCTCTAAGAATCAATGGATGTCCAAATGCGGCTGTTCCTAAGTTAAATGCATCATCTCTTAAATTAAATTTAGAATATTGTAAATCTAAAAATGATGGAGATTGTCGTTTAGCTTGGCCTTTACCAATTCCAAATCCTTCTTCTCCTGAATTCATACCACCTGCATCATTAAATGATGTACCATATGTTTTACCTAAAGTAAATGTATTATCATTTATATTTGAAAATAATGAATTTGCGCCATCGAATACAGTATTGTTAGGATTTACACCAATAAACTTAGTTGCTTCAACACCACCAAATTTAGAGTTAAATCCAGTAGCATGAATATCTAAAAGATTATTTACTTCTTTAAAATCTTTACCTTCGTTTTCTAATTTCTTTTTGAATCCAAAATCAGTTGGTGTTGTTTCACCCAACCCCTTTTCACCATTTGGAATATTCATCGGAGTTGGTGATGTTTCACCTAAGAACTTTGAGCTCCTATCTGATGATAGTGGAGTAGTTTCACCTAAGAACTTAGAACTTCTATCAGATTCCTTTGGAGTAGTCTCACCTAAAAACTTAGAACTTCTATCTGATTCCTTTGGAGTAGTTTGTCCTAAAGGTTTTTCTCCATTTGGAATATTCATTTCAGTAGGAGTTGTTTCTCCTAAGAACTTAGAACTTCTATCAGATTCCGATGGGGTTGTTTCTCCTAAGAACTTAGAACTTCTATCTGATTCAGTAGGAGTTGTTTCACCTAAGAACTTAGAACTTCTATCAGATTCCTTTGGAGTAGTCTCACCTAAAAATTGTTCTGAATTGTTCATTTCTGTTGGTGATGTTTCACCTAAAAATCTTTCCTCTAAACTCATTGGCTTAGGATTTGTTTCACCTAAAAATTGCTCTGAGTTATTCATTTCCTTTGGTGATGTTTCACCTAAGAACTGAGATTTGTTATTTGCTTCTTTAGGAGTTGTTTCACCTAAGAACTGAGATTTGTTATTTGCTTCTTTAGGAGTTGTTTCACCTAAGAACTTTTCTGATTGGTTTACCAACTTTGGGTCTGTTTGCCCTAAATATCTTTCTTCTAAACTCATTGGTTTAGGAGTTGTTTCACCTTTGAACTTTTCTGAGTTATCCATAGGTTGAGGTGTTGTTTCACCTTTAAACTTTTCAGTTTGGTTTACCTTTTGAGGATTCACACCATTTTTATTTGGAGTTGTTGGTGATATCGATGTTTTTATAGGGGCATCCTTTACCAATCCACTAAGAGGTGTTTTGTTTAAGTTTTTATTAACTTGAACCTTTGGTTTAGACTCTAAAGGTGTTACTTTTGGAACTCTAAACTTCGATAAATCTGATTTCATATCTTTAAGTGCCATTAACTAAATCCCCTTGCGTTTTTAGATTGTCTACGTTGTACGGCAGTTATCTTTTGTACTGCTTTACCATCTATTGTTAATACTATTGGTTGTGATTGTAAAACTGATGCCAATCTATCATAATCTATCATATCAGAATCTCCACCAGATGAGGATGATTCCGAATCATCTCCACCACCAAAGAAACTTCCAAGTCCTTCTAATGCTGGAGCTACTGCGGCTAACATACCTAATGCCCCAATTACAGGAATTGCCATCAAACCACTAATTGCCATTGTGGTTAATCCAGCTGATATACTAAGTAACCCACCAGCCACTGCATATAATGGAGATACTACTGAACCCATTGTACTTAATGATTCTGCTAATGTTGATACTACACCATTTACTTCACCTAAATTTGTTGTAATTGATGATAATCCATTACCCGCTTGTTCCAATTGTGGTCCCATCATAGATAACTCATTTATAGAATCCATAATACCACCACCAAAGAATGACATAAGACCACCTACTGCTAATGCGGCAGAAAATGCTATCATTCCAACAGATGCCATTAGTAGTGCAGGTCCTAATAACATTAAACCACCAATATTTTCAGGAGTTATAGCTCCCATCATAGTTACGAATCCATTTGCAATAGCTTCAATAATTGGTGGAACAGCTGCAAGAACTCCTATAATAATCTTACCAAATGCCTCAACTATAAACGAAAATGCATAAATAGCAGGTGATGCCATTAATAGTGCAGCTCCGATTGCTAATATGATTGGAATTGCTGGTGCAGCAGCCGCTCCAAATGCCCCTAATCCAGCACCTGCTGCTGCCATACCACCACCTGCGGCGGCACCAGTTGTTCCTAATGTTGTTTGAGATGCTGCTAAACCTACGTTAGCGGTTGTTTGTCCTACTGTAGCACCTATACCAAGTAATGTTCTTGCGGTATCCAATACTTTAGCTGCACCCAATGCTATATATTTACCTAAAGTAGAATTCATTATTACATTTTTTGCAGCCATATAACCATTTACTACAAGTGCTTGAGCTGCAGCTGCTTTATCTAAAATAAAATCTTTAGTTTTAACAACAAAGTTACTATTCATCAGTGCGATACCTGCACCTACAACCATATTTTTAGCTGCTATCGCTCCATTATAAATTCCAGTTGCGACAGTTGAGGCTACAGTAGCTATTTTATTTAATCCTAATGCTTTTGTTAATCCACCAAACATTTTGGTTGCACCACCAAATCCTTCTCCACTTACCATCTTAAATGCTAATGCTTTTAGATAAACCTTACCAAATTCTAATGCAAGAGAACCAGCCCCAGAAGCGGCAGATGCCAATCCACCTTGAATTGCCATTATAGTATCTGCAGAATCACCATACTTTGCTGTAAGTTCGTCTTGAACTCTTTTCTTTTCCATCATAACAGATAATTGTTCTGTTGTCATTCCATAAGATTGTGCAGCTATTTCTTTTTCTTTGATACTCATATCAGCGAATGCTTTTTGTCCACCAACACCTTTTAAGATTTCTTCAGCTAATCTTTTTTGAGCAACAATTCTTTCTTCATCACTAGATGCACTCTGTACATCTAATGCTGCTTGTCTAACTGCATTGTTGTTCAAATCTCTACCTAACATCACTCTAGCTTTAGCAGCTGCCTTCATATTACCTTCTATATCCAACACCCCTTCAGCTATAGCTTGGATTTCTTCCATATTAGTACCTTGCTTAATTAAAGCGGCATTACCTTCTAATATAACATCCAATTGTTCCTGAGTTTTACCTCTAAGGATACTCATTTGGCCTGCCATACCTTCCATCATCTTTTTGGCGTTTACACCATGTTTTTCTGCTAATTCTTTTATATGTCCACTAACATCCTCAGCTTCCATTCCTGCATTTTGGAATGTAGTTACTAAATCAGTTGCTGATGCTGCATCTCCTGTAAGTGTTGCTACTTCAGTAACAGATTTTATCATCTCTCCTGTTGCTGCGTTTACATTACCAAATTTTGTGGCTATAGCTTCAGCTGAAACTGCTAATTGGTCTGAACCATAGATTAACCCTGTCATACTAAATGATGCTGCATCAACAGAACCTTTTAGTGTCAAAGCTTCACGTACACTCAACCCCTGCTGAGTTACCATATCTTTCATTGTATCTACATGCTTAGTTAATGATGCTCCAACATTTTCAAATGCTTTATTCATAGCAAGAGCGGCTATAGCCCCAGCACCCACTGCTTTAGCTATATCATCATCTAATCCTAATATGTTACCAAGAGTTTTCTCTCTATCTTTTTCTAATTGTGAAACGTACTCTGTAGCTTTGGCTATTTCTTCCATATGAGCAAATATCTCACGTTGGGACTCTAGTCCTTTTAAAAAGCTGGAATCAATTTCTTCTCCAAGCTTAGCTTGTTCTTCTAAAATTGATGTTATAGATTCATCTATTAGTTTTATTGCTTCTGTAGTACTAATTCTATCTTCAAGCTTTTTTGCTATACTTAGCTGTAATGCATTATTATTTTCATTAACAGATACGTTTTCATTAACAGTTTGCAACAGTATCTTAGACAAATTAGTCTGGTCCTTAATTAAGTTTTTTTCCTTATTAAGTGCTTTTTCTCGCTCTTTTTGATATTTAGCGAGTTCTTTAGCTGCTTGTATGTCTTGTTTACTTGCCATTCAAATCCCTATAGAGGTTTATTAGTAAGTACCTCTTGCCTGCATCTTAGCCAAATGTGCTCGCAGATTTTTCAATGCTTCTTTTCCTGCTTCGGTTGGTGCATCATCAATTATATTATCTAAATCTTTATTGATAACAGCTAATTTAGCATCTAGCTTTTTTTTCTTCCTTTTGAATATATCAAACATACCTTCATCAAGTCCATGTTCTGTAAACAATTGTTTGAGTTCTTTTATTTTTATTTTTGCCATAATATTGTATCCCTAAATTGTTAGTTGTATATAAATATAGAAATACCCAACAAATCATCAAAAAATCTGTTGGGTATTAATTTTATCTTCTTTTTGATTTTGCCTTTTTCATTGCTTTCTGTTGTTGTTTGTTTTCTTCTTGCTTCCATTCTACAATTTTACTTATATAGAACTTCCTAGCCCAAACAGGCATATTATAAACATCAGTAAAGTTGAATCCACCATTTCCGTGGAATATTAAATCAAAAATGTGAGAGTGTAGTACTTTCCTATAGTTAAGATTGAGGCCAAAAAAACCCAAGCCCCATAGGCAGTAGCATATCTCTCCTTTCCCCGGTCTCTTCAGAAATAAATTCGTATGTTAACACCATATCTGGAATAACTTTGTTTATATGCGTTCTGAGAGCCCTAGAGTCTACCGCAAATAATTCGTTTTCTACGAAGTGATTGATTGTAGTTTGGTCTGTATCACCATCTACTGATACTATTGTATTTTTTAATCTAATAGTAAGTTGTTTATCCGTTTTATCGTTCATCTTTCTAGACGCTTTCTTTTGTGCTTCTAATTGATGTTGGATTTTTCGTTCTTTACTTTCAGTTAATGCTTGAAAAGTAACTTTTCGTTTAGATTGGGGTAAATCGAATTCGAATTCATTTTTATGTAATTCTGTTTGACCTGAACCATCGTATTCCACAGATTCAAATTGAGTTAAATCAATTGTTTCTTTCTGCATTGTACCTGGTTGTGTTGGGTCATCAATCTCTACCTCATAATCTTTACCATATCCTAATACTCTGGCAGCTATCATAATTGCGTTTTTATCACCTAAAGTTAGGTCTACATACTTTATGGGAGCTCCATCTCCATTTGATATAATTAAGGATTGAAATAATCTATCCAATACTGAACCATCTTTTATGTAAGATTGGGTAGTTAGGATATCTTCTTCTTTAGCAGTCATATACTTCATCTCTACTTTTCCACTTGATAGAGAGTTTTCTTTTGGATATATAAGACCTTTAGAAGGTAAATCTACGATTTCTGTTGGAAATTTATAATCAGAAACCTTTTTTTGCTCATATTGCTGTTTAGCGAGCTCAACCATATCTTCTGAAGATACTGGTTGTTTGTAATCATCTTGTAATTTTTCTTTACTCATAACGTTTCTCGTTTTAAAACTTATTTAATGTTGGTTAACCATATATAAATATACAAATAATATTAATTAAACGAAAAAACCCCTACATTTCTGTAGAGGTTTCTAAATATTCAATTTATACTATATAATATAACAATCTGAAATTAATATTGTAATATTGCGTAATCGTATGCTAGTGTTAAATCTACAGTTGCGATATCTTCACCAGTATAGTCCATATCTGAGAACTTTGCTGTTTCGATAAATGCTCCTTTTAATGTCCACTCTTCTACTTTATCACCTACAGGACCCAAACTGTTAAATGTGATATCTTTTTTGTAGAAATCAGAGTAACCATCACGGCCCGTTACTGATTCGTGGTGTAATCTTACCCATTCCATAGCTGCTTGTGCTGCTGAAGGAACTACTGGGTCATACAATGATATTGATAAACTACTCCACTCACTTCTACCTTTTACATATCTTCTAACATTAATATGGTCAATGGTAATTTTACCATTTGCTATCTCAGGTCTGTTGGCGGCTTTCACTAAGTATGCCGGAATTCCTTCTACATACATAATGAATCTGTTTGACATCTTCGGTTCGAATGATGTAAACATTACTTCTGTTGGGTCTAATAATTGTGCCAT
>ENA-OSIY01000831-OSIY01000831.1-marine-metagenome-genome-assembly--contig:-NODE-831-length-16834-cov-9.036761_pt1 | contig 16834 bp, 1 predicted proteins | sample MGYA00237884_ERZ534233 | MGnify/ENA primary metagenome ERZ534233 (study PRJEB26412, sample SAMN06343840) | marine metagenome | isolation source: estuarine water | place: USA: Columbia River Estuary... | reverse complement strand
CTATTGGAGAAGATCCAATTGAGTTTACTGCTAAAGTAGAAAACATTACTAAGAAGCAAGCTCAGATGAAAGCATTTGCTGCTTTACCTCCTGATCAACAACAACAGTTATTACAATTGCAAGAAATGATGGCTCAAGTTGATGAACAAGAAGGTCAACAAGAAGAACAATCTTTTGAAGATCCATCAATGCAAGATCCTGGAATGCAAGAACAACAATTGGCTATGGCTGATGAAGATGTTATGGCTATGGGTATGCCTGAAGATGATATGTCTGAAGATGGTATGGCAAGATATGGTATGGAAATGGGAATGTATCAAGATGGTAAAGAAACACCTGTTAATCCTCTTCCTAAAGATCATCCAAAATATGCAGAAGCACAAAAATTAATTGATTCAGGTAAATATAAAATGGTTAAAGGTGATGTTGTAAATGGTAATCAAATGTACAATTTTGAATTGCTTGAACCTTTAGATCCAAAATTTAAAACAGCCAAAGAAGAACAATTAAAAAAAGCAAAAATTTCAGGTCAAGATCAAAAAGGCCAAGGTTCTATACCTATTTATAATGAAGATATTTCAGGTGTAGAAAAAGCAATACAAGGGAATGATAAAGGTCTTTATCAGTATGGTATATTATCACAAGGTAATAGACCTTCATTTCAAAATAAAGCAGGTGATAAAGCATATGGTTCAGCAGATATTTCAAAACCAGAAGCAAAAGCGGATTTTTATGATAGATGGGGTGATGTTATAGAAAAAATACCTGGGTTTGATTATGATAAACCTACAATGGTGGATGCTAACGGTAAAGCAATAGCAGATCCACAATGGACTCAGTTTCAAAAATTAGCTGAAGAAACAAGAAGAAAAGAACATATTGCTGCATTTGGTAATGATAAAGATTATATACCTTATTTTAGAAGTGATACAAAAGCTAAAGATTATAAACCAGGTTCAGCTTTTGATGGTAAAATAGGATTGCATACATATAACACTCCGCGTTTTAAACTTGCTCCTGTAGAACCCGTTACAACTTTTGGTGTTAAAGTACCAGATCCAGAAAGACCTGATATAGAAATTCCTCCGGTTAAAGAATATAAAAGACCTCCAGCAGAATGGTGGAGACAAGATAAAAATAACCTAAGAACGTTGGGTTTAATTGAAGATAACTTATATTTGCCATGGGCACCAGATGCTGCCACAGCTAAAATAGATTATGTATTAGATGATTGGAGAAGTAATGCTAATGCAAATTTAGCAGCTGCAAACACTATGGCTGGAGCATTAGGTGCTGCCGGTGGACCACAGGCTGTAGCTAATTCAAATATTCAAGGTACTGCTTTGCAAGGTATTGCTGAAGGAATCAATAGAGTTAATAGTAATAATGTTGGTATTATGAATCAGGTTGCACCAATGCAAGCGCAATTGAATATGCAGACTGATGCAATTAATCAGGGTAGAAATATTAAGGTTTATGATGATACTCAAAAAACATTACAAAATGCGGATAACTTTCAGAATTGGAAGATTGCTAAACAAAATGAATTGTTTAATACTGCACTTACTAATAGAGCTAATACATATAACTTAAATTCAACATATGATTACTTTGGTATTAGTCCAGAAGATGCTGGAGCTATTGAGTTTACAAATAGTAAAGCTTTGAGAAAAGTTGGAAAAAGCGCAGACCCAATGAAAAACTTTTATGATCAAGTTGCTGACTATCATAAAGAAACCGGTAAGCCAATGCCTGACGCCCTTATCAAAGCATTATATCCAGGTCAAACAGCAAGTGCAGATCCTGATATAACTAATGTACAAGCAGAGTGGGCAAAAAAAGGTCTTCCACCACAATATGTACAACCTCAAATGGGTAGATCAGGAAAAGAAATAAAAAGAATGGTAGTACCATTTTACACAGGAAAGATGGGAGCATAAACTTTAAAAGTTTTATGATTTATCTTGTTAAACTTAATAAATTTTAGTAATTTACAATTATGGCAACATACGTACCAGGAGTAGAAACATACTTACCAGACATTAAACCATTTACACCAGACTATAAATTTTTGTCTGCTGTACTTGATGTTAGAACAGATAAGTATAACACTAATTGGAAGGCAACTAATGACCTTTACAATAAGGTTGTTTATGCAGATTTGTCTAGAGCAGATACCAAAGAACAAAGAGATCAATATATAAATCAAATAGCTCCATCTTTAGAGAAGATCTCAGGGATGGATTTATCAATGGTACAAAATGCTGACTCTGCTAAAGCAGTATTTGCTCCATTCTTTGAAGATGATTTAATAGTAAGTGATATAATGCATACCACTAATTATAGAAAAGAAACAGATTATGCAAATAGACTTATTGATTCTCCAGATGCAGAACAAAGAAAGAAATATAATTCAGATGGAGTAAGATCATTACAATATCAAATGGAAGACTTTATTACTGCGTCTCCAGATAAAGCAATGAAGATGGGATTACCTCAATATGTTGAAGGTGCTGATTTAATGGGTATGGCTGAAAAGATGTTGGGAGAAATGAAACCACCATTAAAAATAAAAAGAGAAAGCCCACAAGGTGATTGGATTATTACTCAACAAAATGGTACTTTGGTAATTCCTGCTGCAACTGCATATCTTCAAAAAACTTTAATGAGTGATCCTAGAATTGTAAACTTTTACCGGAATCAATCTTTTGTTAGAAGTAGAGACCGTGCTGCAGAAGGAATGGCAAGAGGTGAATTTGCAAGTGTAGAACAAGGTCAAGGAGCTTGGGCTCAAGAAACTATAGATAGAATAACTGCACAGAATGAATATTACAGAAAAAAAGAACTTTCAAAAGCAGCTGAAGGTAAAACTGATGAAGAAAGATGGATTAACTATCAAAAAACTAATGGCGTTGTTCCAGGTTCTGATGATGAAAAAGCAATGAATCAACAACTTTCTGCTTATGAAAGAACTAAAGCCGCTTTAGAAGCTAGGGAAAAGATCAAAGAATTATCTAATGAACCAGTTAAAGACTTCCAAACTACATTGAATAAGGCATATAATCTTTATTCACAATCTAAAATTGGAGAAGATATAAATACAGCAGCAGCTGTTTATGCTAGTAGAGATTCTGAAATAACCATAAGAGAAAATGAATTTGTTAAACAAAAAAAACAATTTCAATATGATATGGCTAAGATTGAAGCACAAGGACAAAATGCAGAAGACTTAGCAAGACTGAAAGGTGCAATTGATTATGATTTAGCAAAAGCAAAAGGAGAAATTTTATATGGTGCAGATGGTAAACCTCTTAATCCTGTATTACAGGCAGCACAAGAGCAAGCTGCTCTACTAGGTGACATTACAACTACAGAATTTGCAGTTGATAAAGATGGAAAACCGGATGCAAATACAGAAATGTATAAAAAATTAGTTGATGATTATACTAAAGTAAGAACAGAAAATAGAGGTGAATCACTTGATGTTGCCACTAAGATATTATCATTCTTAAAACCTGCGGGTGATGTTGATGCTGATGGTAAACCAACACAAAAATATACAATCAAAGTTGGTGGTCAAAATTTTACAGGAAGTATAGATCAAATAAAAAGTAAACTTAGTGTAAAAGAAGGTGGTGTTTATAAATACAGAGATGATATAACAGCATTATATGATCAACAATCTGCAATATTAAATGATCCAAAGCAGATGGCTAAATATCCAGGTAAAGCTAAACAACAAGCTTATAAGGATCTTTATCAACAAGTATATTCAGATGGAGGACTTAATTCAAAAATTAAAGTTGCTGATAATGGATTTAATGAAGTAAGTAAGATATATAAAGAAACTCATGATAAAGCACTTGTAGCTTTAAAAAAATCAGATCCTAATCTTAAAGAATTAATGGATCAAGGTTTACCTGGGTTGTTTACAGCTGGAGAAAATCCAAGAGAAATGACTAAGGAAAGATATACAGAATATGTTAAAACACTTGCCGAACAAGGTAAAATAAAAGGTATTGATAGAGTTCAGATGCGTAAAAAAGAGTATATGAATTATGTTGATACTAAAGTTATGATAAATGGTCAACCAAGAACAAATGTTGAAGTTGTGTATTCAGATAAACCACTTCCAAATGCTAGAAAATATTATGAAGTAAATTCTGTAATGTATACAGATAAGACAGGAAGATTAATTAGAGCACAAGATAGAGATCAACTAGATTCTAAAACACTTAAATTAGCAACAGTTCTTTCTGAAAGAGATATTGAAAAAAAGGCAGGAGAAGCATATAAAGCAATTAAGACATTTACTAATAGTGCTTTGACTTTACATCAAGGTGAGCAATATAGAACAGCAACTTTTAAAGGTTATATAAACGGAAAAGAAGGTGGTAGTGATATGTTTACAGATAATGTTTATAAAGCTGCAGTAGATCCTTTAAGTGCTACACTAGAAGGTCAAACTATGTTAGCTCAAATGATGAGACAAAAAAGCATGTTAGATTCAAAAGGTGGTGGATATAGTATGGTGCTTGGTAATTTAAAAGATGCAACAGATGAGGCATCTATAAAAGATAATGAGTTAGCACGTAGAGCTTATAATGCTTATATAGCAGATATGACTACTTGGTTAGGTAATCCTAAACGTAGTAATGATGCAGGTAGTGCTCCAAGAGGAAGTATTGAATATAAGCCTACATTTGGTGCTGCAGGTGATGGTGAAAAAACAACTGCTGGATATACTATTGATGGATTTAATCAATGGTTAGCAAGTAAAGTTAAAGGTTCAGCAACAGAAGCTAGTGGAGCTGCCGGAGAATATGGTTTGTTTAAAAAAGAGGAAGTAGAACAATTACGTAATGGAATTAGTATGGTGTTTGATAAACAACAAGACATAAGTCCAAGATCTAGTAATAGACAATACTACTCAAAAACATTAGCTGCTATTCAAGCTAGTCCAGAAAAATTTGTTGAGTATGATTATGCTGGTGTAGATGGTTTAACACCAACTGCAACATATAGAGTTGTTAAAACAGGAACAGATGAGTATTATGCTACATATAAAGTTAATACTTATCAACCTAATGGTACATATACTCAAAGTGATTGGGAAACAATTCCAATTAATGTATCTGGTTTTGACGCTGCTAGAGAAATAGATTTACAACTACAAGATATAAAAAGTGTTCTTGAACAAGTAAGATTGAAAAATCTACAAGATTATGATAAAAATTCCGCTAGTAAAGGAAAAGGTAAAAATTAAAATCATTACATTTACAACAAATAATATATCCAATATTGCATGGAAAATCAAGTTCAAAATAACAGTTTAGATCAAACAATTATAAACAATCAAGTTTCAGAAGATGTTATCCCAAAAGATAATTCATTTGAATCTGTAAAAGAAATGTTCAATACTCCAGTAAATGATATTCTCATGAGCAAAATGGATGTTGCTGCATTTGAACAACTTGATTTATTGAAACCAATGATTGATGCTACTGGTATGAGATCAAATGGAAATGGTGCTTCAAGAAGACCTACATTAGCTACTAATACATTTGACCCTGTTCTTCAACAAAATCCACCTAATATAAATGAACCAGGTGGGATTCAAAGAATGATGGAACAAAAAGTAAAAACTGGTTTCCAACAACGTCAAGCTAATAGAGCTCCTGGAACTGGTATTGCATCTCCTACTTTTTCAAGTATGCAACAAACTAACTTTAAACGTTATTATGAGCATCCTGAATTTCAAACTTTAGGATGGAAACCATATGCAGATAATGAAGCTTACTATAACGCTAACTCAACCATCTATGATGATATGAGTAGAATGTGGGGTCAGTTTGGAAGTTTAGTTGGAACTGGATTTATGAGTGGTTATAGAGCAATTGGTGACATGGTTACTGGAGGATCTAATGTTGTTGATTTAAAATCTGCAAATGAATTTGAAGAAGCAATGGCTATTGGTAGTTCAAGTAGAGAAGGCGGTATGGCTTGGACTAATAATCTTTTATTAAATTCTGGATATACAGTTGGTATTATTAGTTCTATTGCTTTAGAAGAAGTTGCATTAGCTGCTTTAGAAGTAGGAACATTTGGTGGAGCTACACCACTTGTAGCTGGAAGAACTGTACTTAATGCAGCAAGACTTGCTGAAGCTGTGGGTAGAGCAACTACTGTTGGAAGAATGGCTAGTTCAGGAAGAACAATGATGAATACTTTAAAAGGTATTGATACAGCAAAAGATTTTTGGCAAGCTAGTAAACTTGGAGGTAAAGCTGTTGCTTCAATATTTGCTCCAGGAACTATAGCTGCTGTTAATAGATTACATACTACAGAAGTAGTAGCTCAAAATCTAAACAATTTAGCTAAAGCTTCTGAATATGCAGGAGCATTTTATAGAGATGTTAGAGCTTTAAATTTAGCATTATCAGAAAGTAAACTTGAAGCTGGTATGGTCTTTAATCAAATGATGAAAGATGGTATGAATATTAAGTATGCTGAAAATAATGGTGGTTCAGTTACATCAGAACAAATGTCTGATATTGCAAACAATGCACATAAAGCAGCATTTGCAACTGAGATGTGGAATATGCCTGCTATATTTTTAACAAACAAATTAGTTTTAGGTAATTCATTAGGTGGATTTAATAAATCATTGGGTAGAATATTCAATGAACAAGCATCTGGTGTTGGAAATAGAATTATTAAAACTGCACAAACTGTTGGTAAAGATGGTATAAAAGCATTATCTCCATTTAAAGATGCTGGTACAGGACTTAAAGGATTGGCTACAACAATTGCTAATGCAGGAGTAAAAGGTAATATAACAAAATTAGGTCAGGGTTCATTAAGATATTTTGCAGCTAACTTAGGTGAAGGTATACAAGAACTTTCTCAAGAAGCTATTTCTGTAGGTACTAAGAATTATTATACATCTGTATTAAAAGATCCAATGAATGGGGGTCCTGAATTATATAAAGCATCTGTCAATGCTGGATTAGGTTCACAACTTTCTGCTCAAGGTTTTGATACATTTATGTCAGGATTTTTAATGGGTGGTGTAGTATCTGGACCACAAAAGTTATTTTTCCAAGGTGTACCTGCTTTATATCAAAGAGTTTCTAATCCAGAAAAATTTGCTCAGTATAAACAAGATAGAACTGATTATATAAAAAAAGTAGTTGATACATATAATGCAGTTTGGAATGCGCAAGCAGAAGATCCAAATTCAATTTTTGATGCAAAAAGATTTAACTTTTTACAACAAAAAGCAGCAGCAGAATATAAAACATTATCTGCTTTTGCTATGGATAGATTTTATTTTACTGATGAAACTGACTTTGCTAAATTTAACCAAATACATACTGTATTAAGTACAGGTGGTGCTGCTTTATTTCAAGATCAATTAGCTGATTATATGAAAATGTCTGACCAAGATTTAGCTGAAGCTTTTCCTTCAAGTAAAGCAGATGTTAAAAATGGAAAGATAAGAGAGCGTCTTCAAAGCATGATTAATCAAATTGATAGCACTGAAGAAATATATCAAAAATCAAAAGATAGAAATCCAAATCCATTTACACCTGATTCATATGAAAAAGGTTCAAGAGAATGGCAACAAGAATCAATAAAGAAAATTGCATTTGAACATGCAAGATATCTTTATATGTTTACTCAAGATGGATTTACTAGAGCATTAGAAAGATCAAATAGTATATTTCAAAATTTAGCCACTGAACCATTGTTTGATAAAATGGCAGCTAATGATTTAACTGTATTGTTAGATGAAAGATCTATTGATAATGAGATACAAATGTTAATGCAAGAAGCTGATATTTTATCTCAAGATAAAGCTAATGATAGTAAAGTAAAAGATAAAACTGAAAAAGTTAAAAGATTATTATCATTTAAAATTGTATTATCAGAAAATCAAAATAAAGATGGGTCTTTTGATAAAAGAAAAATCAATTTACTTAGAAAAGAATTTGAAAGCTATGTTAAACATATGGCTGAAGCATCAGGTACATTTGTAAATAAAGATGCTGTTGATGATGCTTTAAAACAAATTATAGATTATACTGCATTAAAAGGTAGAGCTAAAATGTATGATAAGGCAATTGAATATTTAAATAACCCTGAAAAGTTTAATGAAGTATTTGAAAGAAGTGCTGAAGTAATACAAGATGAATTTAAAAATAGAAAGAAAAGATTTGAAGAGCAGGTCCTTGCTTATACTGATGTAATAGAAAGAAATGAGTTAGCTAATCAAATTGCAAAAGCCGGATTTATTCCTGCTAATGATGAAATGAAAATGTTTTTAGAAACTGGGGATACTAAATATCTTAAAACATTTTATAATCAAAAAGGTGAAGTATTAGATTCACGTGATAAATTAGACTTAGAAGAAATTCAAGCATTGCTAAATACTTATGAGCAAACTAGACCTGATAAAAAAGTTGAGGAAGATGTTAAGGATGAAGAAGAAATTGCTGAAGAAGGTAGAGCTGATATAGATGATATATTAGTAACTGCCGGAGTAACTACTGAAGTATCAGTTAAAAACTCAAGTCTTTTAGATAATGCTATTAAAAAAGCATATGATAAATATTCAGCTATGGAAACAAGAGCTGGAAAGAAACCTATGTCTTTAGAAAATTGGATTACGGGTGATGGTGGTAAAAATCTTAGAGCTACATTTATTGCAGTTAAAAGAATCTGGGTAGAAAATGATTTGCTTATAAACCCAAATAACCCACTTACAGAACAAGAAATTGAAAATGAAACTAAGTTTTTACCTTGGTTACAAAGTCAAGAAGGTAAAACAAATGATTTAGTTCAAGCTGTAGTTAATGCTGTTGGATTAACTATTGAAGATATTACAGGTCAAGTTGAATTGTTACCTGCACAAGGTGAAAATATTGAGGGAAATGAAAATGCTACCGTTGTTGAAAAAGGAGAGGTCATTTCATTAATTGAATTGAATACAATTGATCCAGAAGGAAATCCTTTTAAATCATATCAATTAGTTGATCAATATAAACAACCATTAGATGAAGAAACATTAACTAGATATGATATTCCTACATTAGGAATATATGATGAAGCCAGTAAAGCTGAAGGTATTAAAATGCAAAAAGCATTAAATGATTTAATTCCTGATAGTACTAAATTTACTTTTGCTGGTGCAACTTTAAATTATGGACAACTTATTTATGATAAGACAGGTCTAGAATTTATTATATTAAGTGACCCTAAACAAATTAAAAAAGATGGTAAATTATTAATAATTCCATCTAATGAAATTAGTCCAATAATTAAAGAAACTGAAAGATCTACTCAACCTATTACAGCTAAAGAGTTTACTAATTCTTTTAGTGTTCAGGATTTAAATGTTAAACTATTACCTAGCAATGTAGCTAGACTAAATATCAATGAACCTATTCAACCATATCCTTATAGAAATAAAGATGCTGGAACTGATGATTGGTCAGAAACTAATGAACAAGCAATAGCAAGATATAATTTAATTATGTCAGTGCTAACACCAGAAGAAGTAAGTGGTTTAGAATTAGTTGTTACTCCAGATCTAGAAGGTGGAACGGAAGGTCCTCTTCTATTTATTCCGGGTAGTAAAGAAGCAAATCCTTATATACAAACAGTAAGAGCAAGATATTCAGTAGGAATAAGAATTGCTAATCCAGCAGTGCAGGCTAGAGTTGATGCAATTATAGAAAAAATGGGTTTAAATAAAAGCACTTCCACAAATGGTGTTTTTGGATTTATGCAAAATAATAACTTTGTAATTACAAATTCTCAAGGTACTGTTATTGATCCAGTCAATATGACAATGGATGAATATAAAAATATAATTTACATTCCAGAAGGAATGGTTAAAAATCCTGAAACAGATTTAAAGCGTGCTCAAGATAACTTTGCTTTAAATAATGTATTGAGTGCAGCATTACCTGGTTTAGTAGCTAAGTATCCAAATGGTATTATACCAATGAGTGAATTACCTAATGGTTTATCTTTTGTATATAAAGAAGCTGTAATGATGTATGATAAATCACCAAAGTCATTGACTGATTTACAATTTAATGCTGCTGATATAAATGGTAACTATTTAATTTATCAATCAGAAATAGTTAGAGATGAAGAAGGTAAGCCTGTCAAACCTTTTCAAAGAACTAAAATAGCTATATCAAACCTTGAAGGTCAAGCAAGAAGACAACTTATAAATGAGGTTGAAGCAAACTTAAGTGAAGAAGATTTAGCCAAACTTGTTAGTGGCCAAGATGCATATAATGCAATTGTATTAATGCCTGATGGCAAATATAAAGTGGTTAACTTAAAAGCTAAATCTATTGATAAAGCAAGTTTGATAGAAAAGTTTACAGCAATAATTAATAAAGCTCAATTAACATTAACTGAAAATCCAGAAAAATCTGATTCTTTCAATAAGAATGCTAATTCTGATTACAATCAAAACTTAGCTAATGAGATATTTGTTAGTACAAAAAATGGTTATAAAATTTCTCTTCAAGTTAGTCCTTGGGGTAAAATAGAATTAGATTTATATGATACTGTTAACAAGAAAAAATTAGGTGTTGTTAGATTAAAACCAACTGCAAAGGCATCTGTTGATGAGCAACTTAAAACTTTGTTAGATGATTTTAATGCATTGCCTGGAGTTATAGATGCAGGAATAAAGATTACTCCTGAAAACTTTAGAGAAAGTTTTCCAAGAGATATATCTGCTAAAGACTTAATTGAAAAAACAACAACTGAGGTTGCACCTAAAGTTGCATCTAATAGTAAAATTGAATTGTCTGGAGATTCTTCTGCTATTCAAACTGCTGTAAATATACCTATATCAACACAAGGTACATTTACACCAACAGAAACATTTACAGATGCCCAAGGAAATTCTATTCCTAAAGGTCCTGAATTGACAACAGCTGCAACACCTGAAGAGGTAGCGGATAATGTTAATGCAGATAATATTAATCCTGAAGACATTAATATAGATGAGATTAATTTATTAAGAAATGCTGTTAGGTTAAGTAATTTAGAAGATGTTAAACAACAATTAGAAACTCTTAAAGCAAAACTTACGGAAGGATTAGTTGGAGCAGCTAAAATTAAAGCTGTTAAAGAAAGCAAAGAATACGCAGATCTTTTGGCTAAAAGAAAGAAATTAGAAAGTGAAGCTAACAAAGTAGTTTCTGTTCAAGATGCTATTGTTGATGCTGAAGATATTGATGTATTTACAGAATGGGCAGCTGCAAGTCTTCCAGAGTTTATATCAATAGAAGATATTGAGACTTTAGGTAATAACCTTAAAGCTGGAGGAGTGCGCGTTGGTGCATTTGTATTAGGTCTTAATAATATAGGTGGAGGATTAACTGTTAATGGAACATTATTTACAGGAGCCAAATCTCCATTTAAATATCATGAAGCATTTCACGGTGTATTTAGAATGTTATTAACTGATGCAGAAATTAAAAAATATTTAGCTATTGCTAGAAAAGAAGTAAGAGCTAAGTTAAGAGCAGAAGGTAAAAGCTTTGAAGCTGAATTACAAAGATTCAAAAACTCAGCTGATACTTATTCTAACATGAGCCGTGAAAGATTAGAACAAGAATACTATGAAGAATATTTAGCTGATGAATTTGAGAAATTTAAAGCAAACGCAAAGTCAACTCAAACAGATTCTTCTGTTAAGTCTTTATTCACTAGAATTATGGAGTGGATTAAATCTGTATTCAACTCCTTTACTAAGAATCAATTACTTACTTTATATGAAAACATTGATGCAGGTAAGTTTAAAACAGCGTCAATAACTTCAAATCAGTTTGTCAATAGTTTGATGACAGGTATATCATTAGAAGCTAATGCATTAATACCATATGATACTGAACAAAATGCCAACAACAAAGTTGGATACTATTTCTTAGATAGTGTTATTGCTGAACCTTTGGTTTCAGGAATAGCTGCTATGTATATACAAGAAATTGCAAAAGTAAAAGATCCTAATGTAAAACGTGGAGATATACTTGATAATGTTATAAATGATTTTGCTGCTTTATATGATGAAGAAAGTGAGTCAAATCAAAATCTTTCAGATGACCAGAAAAAATTCTTACCTCAAATAAGTGAGGTGTTCTATAATTTTTCTGATGAGTTAAAAGCTGAAGTATTTAAAGTATTGAATATTATAACTAAACAAACTCAAGAAGAAGAATACAATAATGAATACTTTGAAGAGCAGGTAGGTTTAAGAAACACAGAACAATACAACATGGATGCGTCTATGATTGGTGGTTTTGGATCTTTATCTGAAGGTCTAAGAAGTTATTTAGCTACAACAACAATAGCAGAAACTGATTACTTTGGTAACAAAGAATTAAAGCCTGGAGTAAAATTAATTGTTCCTATAAACTTTGTATCTGCTTATAATGGATTATTAAAAGCTGTTAAGAATATTGAAGATCCTAAAAAGATGTTACAGAACATGTACTTCTTTGGATTAGATAATCCACAGACTGGTGCAGTTGTAACAAGATTATTACAAGATTTTGGTTTATCTGTAGAAACATTATTAGAGCCAGGTCCATTACCTACTAAGATTAAAAATGCTGCTTTATTCCAATCTGTTGTAAAAGGATTTACAACATTTAGAGTTGATTACTTATTTGTACAAAGAGATGATGCTGGTGCAGTATTGATTTATTCAGCTGCTGAAAGAGATGATATTAATTCACAATTAGAATCATGGTCTCAAGCTTGGGGACAAGCTGAAAAGAAAATTAAAGCAGATCCAAAAGTTAGAAAAGAAACTCTTGATACATTAGAAGATTTTGCAAGTTATTTGCAACCTAGTGATAAAATAATTTCTGATGCTGAATTGGCAGAATTATCTTCTCAATATTCCCAAGATATCTTTAGACTTACAGGTATTAAACTAAGTAAACAATTTATTGTATTTAGTATTGCATCATCAAGAAATAACCCTACACCAATGCAGGCAGCATTAATAAATGCTTATTCTGAACAAACTCCTGTGAATTATAATGATATGCTTGAAATAAATAAATTAATTCAAGATGGTAGTGATTTATTTAGTGAAGGAAAAAAAGGTGCTGAGTCTAGAATTAAAAAATTAGCAATTCAAAATGCTGCTTTTGATGAAACAATTGGAGCATCTGTATTTAAAAACCCTGAAGGTAACTTAGTATATGCACATCAATTACCTACATTCCATTTAAAAAGAATACAAGAGTTAAATGATGTAGCTGAATTAGAACGTCTTAAAGAATCTGATCCATACTTAGCAAATAACTTCCTTTTAAATAGTGAAGCTTTTTTACAAATGTCTGCAGAAAACAGACAAAAAGTTTTAAGAATAGCTGGAAGTAGTGTTGGTAAAATAAACAATACAGAAGAAGAACTCAATGATAAAATTTCTGGAGTATCTAATAAATCAACTTATGGTAACTATACACCACAAGAATTTACATTAAGCATACTTAATACATATACAGCATTATTAAATACTAAAAGTAACAAGGTTGAATATGTAGAATATTTTGATAATAAACTTAATAAAAATGTTAGGTCTGCATTAGCACCAGTATTACTTAGAGTGTTAGAAGCATCTAACACAGGTGATTTGATGTATCTACCTGTAATTAAAGCTGTTAAGTTTGAAAAAGCAGGTGGTGGTAAAGTTGTTTTAACTGATGAAACTGTAAACATTTTTGTTGATAATATCAAGAATGAATATAATAGAATTACAAGAGAATCAAATCCTGAGACTAGAACTGAAGAAACTCAACTTGGATACAATACTGAAAATGGTAGAGCATTTAAGTTGACAAACACAGGTTTATTTGTTACTCCTGATTTAAAAGCTTCATTGGAAACTATTGCTACCCGTGAAAATGCTCCTTCATTTGAAGAAGCTTTAAAAGAATTAAACATTACTGATAACAAATTTAGATCTATAGTAAATCAACAATTAGAAAATCAATATGATAAATTTTCTAAAGGTTTAAATGATTTACAAATAGAAGATCAATTAAGTAAAAGTATAACAGAAGGATTAGCTGTTGATAAAAAGGGAGATAAAAATCTTATTGATTCAGCTGAACTACTTAATCTTACTTATGATAAAGAATATAACTTAAAACAAATATTTTTTAATGACTGGGTTAATACACTCTCTATAAATGAAGTTCTTTTAGGTGACCAGGCTGTAACATTAAAAGATGGAGTTGATGCCGTTAAAAGAGCTAAGATGCAGAATGCAGCATACTATAGTGCTTATAGTTCTATAATGGCTGAAGACATGGGTGTAATGCATACTGTTGATGATATTAGTTTAGTTGCTTTAGAGGAGCCAGTAGGAGTTTCTGCATTAACAGGGAAAAATATTGATAGATCAGATGCTCAAATGTGGATGACTACAAAAGCATTTAGATATATGTGGTTTGGATTTGGTAAACTTAATCCTGCTCAAGCAAAACTTATTGATAAAATAGAAGCTGGTGAAAAAATAACTTCTGAAGAATTGTTTGGTCAAGATGGTTATGTTGATATGGGTAGTATGCTTAACTCTAAAAAGTTAGTATATGGTGATGGTAAAACATTTATTAAAATGTCTGCCTTTGTATTGACACCTGAACTTACATCTAATAAAGTAGTAGATGAGAATGGTAATGTAACTTGGGTTGCTAAAGAAACCAGATCTGAATTACATGATTTAAGAATGAAGCTTGAAGGCATTGAAGCTTTACCTGGAAAACAAACTTTAGGTATAGCCGCTCCATTGAGTGCATTGAAAATGCTTAAACAAAGAGTACAGACATTAAATAGAGTTGGTGAAGATAAAGCATTTGAAGAAGGTGATTATACTACACTATCTGCAAAATACATGGGTCTTCAAGTATTAACACCTTCAAACAAGACAGAAGTTATTGATGCAACTCAAGTAAAGAATATTGTTACTTCAGAGCAAAAAGATGATGTTTTTGTAGAAGCTTTGGGAATGACTGTTGGTCAAATTAGAGCTGCATATAATCTTGCTACCTCAACTAAAGTTGAATTAAAGTTTAAAAATAAAAGAAACTTAATTTTTAGTTTTGATAAAGGAATGCAAGAACTTGCAATTTCTAAAGAAAATAATAAATTAACTCCTAACTTAACAGCATTCTTAAGATATGCTACAGAGGGTCTTAAAGCATCTCAAGCAAGTAGTAACTTGTTAGAGTTCTTTTCAACTCAAGATGGAGAACAAAAGTATGATTTAAATAATCCTATTACCTTAAATAAATTTGAACAATTGTTTTTAAGTTATTTGAGTAAAGGTACACTTGCTGAAAAAGCACCTGGTCATGCTGTAGCTTTAGTATCTGATTTTGGTACTAAGGTTTATAGAAGAGTATTCAGTGTAGATGAGAATGGTATTCCTGATAGATCTGAAGTTATAAGAGAGAATGTTTGGAATAGTTTAGCTAACAAACCTGATATTATAGAATCAACTAATATAGGTGGTGAAAGATCTTGGAGTGGTATTAAAATTCCTAAAGAAGGTATTGTTGTACTTGACCGTTTAAGATCTGGTGTAAAAGAATATGATAAAGATGGTAAGTTTACAGGTGAAAGATATACTGAGATGCTTATGCCTGCTCATTTTAAATCTGTAATGGATTTAGTTGAAAATGCAAATGGTTCATTTCCTGATGTATTATCAAAAATGTTTGGTGTACGTATTCCATCTCAAGATAATCATTCAACAATTAACATTAAACATGTTGACTTCTTACCTGCATTCTATGGTTCATCTGCAATGTTTGCTCAAGAACTTATTGAGATATCAGGAGCGGATTTTGATATTGATAAAGTTTACATGCAAATCAAAGAGTTCTATGAAGAGGGTGGGCAGTTCTATGAGTATGGTAAACAAACTACAGAAAACGGTAAGTATACAGATTATTTAAAATATGTATCTGAAAAAGTTAAAGTATCAGGTACTACTTATGCTGAGGCAGTAGAGTTATATGACAAGGATGAGCAAGGTGCAACTATTGAAAATTCTGTAACTGATGTAGAAGAAGAAATAGCTTCTGATGCTGGATTATCAGAAGATGGAATTAAAGCTTTAAAAATCTTAGGTTTACCTATTACAAAAGAACAATACTCAGAATATAAAAAGAAATTCCGTGAGCCATATGAAGCTCCAATGAACAATGCAATACTAGATTACAAGTATGCATTGATGGGTAATACTGGTGTAACAGAAACAACAAATGAAAATGAAACACCAATTTCATATACAGCTGCTAGTTTGCAAATATTAACTGATGAATTAAAAGCATTAGAGCAATTATTACCGGGGTTACTTGAACGTTCAAGAGAAGATGATATTGATATCAACAATATGATTGGTAAGATCAAAGCATTTACCAATAATAAAGGTGCTGCTATTGGAGCCATTGTATTACCTAACGTATACTTGAGTTTACTAACTGAGTATGGTATCAAAATAAATCCTGATGGTCCACAAATTACCATTAATGGTGTTACTTATAATGACTTTGGTGTAACCAGAGAACAATTAGCAAATGGTTTAGAAGGATTGCGTAAGCAAGATATTATTTCAGCATTGATTACAATGGCTACAGATAATGCTAAAGAACGTCTTGTTGCTAAACTTGGTTTAAATAAACATGCTCTTGGAGTTGTTGCCAACTTAACTGCTTTGGGTGTTCCTATTAAAACATCTTTATTGTTGATTAATAATCCAATGATACAAGATATATAT
>ENA-OSIY01000825-OSIY01000825.1-marine-metagenome-genome-assembly--contig:-NODE-825-length-16885-cov-6.046109_pt1 | contig 16885 bp, 30 predicted proteins | sample MGYA00237884_ERZ534233 | MGnify/ENA primary metagenome ERZ534233 (study PRJEB26412, sample SAMN06343840) | marine metagenome | isolation source: estuarine water | place: USA: Columbia River Estuary... | reverse complement strand
GTGCTTACTGGTGCGCTTGGGTTTATTGTACCCTTCAAAGCGTTCGCCTCGGTATGTAATAGCCATCATATCTCCTAAATAAAACCCCACCCCCAGTTAAGGGGGCAGGGAATCAGCACTAATTAAAGTACAGCGTCACCAATCAACTTAACGCCAAAGCTATCATCAAGCTCTGCAACACCATAAGCGGCAGTTGCGTTCAGCTCGAAGGCTCGGAGAGAAGCGTCACGCTGTGATTCGATACCGAAGTCGCGCTTCATAGCGATAGCGAGAGCTTCAGGGGCGAATACAGCGGCAACAGCGTCACCAGAACCATCAATAGTCAGGTTAGCTGACTCATAAACGTCGATGCCAGCGATAGTGCCAACATAGCCATTAACCATAGCTGCGTTCTGAGCGTCACCACCATTCGGATTAGCGAAGGTGCTAGTAAGGTTAGACTTAATGCTGTAAGCCTGAAAAGGGTGAACTACAGCAACGATGTTGCCAGTTACCTTAGCAGCACGCAAAGTAGCCTGTGCCTTAAACAGATCAGCAACAGAAAGCTCTGCGCCAGCAGCACCAATGCTTGAGCTAAAGCCAGAGAACAAGCCAATAAGGTCTTTGTCCATCTTAGTAGCGATAGCGTTACCAAGTACAGTGCCAAGCTCTACAGCAGGGTTGCCCGCGCCGAATGCAGCCATGTCAGTCAGAACAACCTGCGCACCAACTTCGCCAACAGTTACAGTAACTGAGCTAGTAGATACAGTGGTTGAACTCATGTCCGTACCTTCAGTAAGGTCGGTCGCAGCGATTGCAGGGTACTTAGGAATCTGAACAGTTTTGCCAGCTTCGTTAGCAATGTTGTACTGAGTTACCAAGCCCATCATCAGAGATTGTTCTTCAGCAGTGAAACGTGCCTGAGCGATAATATTCGCAAACAGGTCGTCAAGTGTGGAGCTAGTAGTAGCAGCCATTTGTAATACCTCAATAGGTTAGATTAAAAAATTATTTTTTAGCCTTCATCAGAGCGCGGTAAGCCTCGCGGCCACCTTCGTTCCAGTTATCGACCATATCATTAACCGTTGATTGAGGCTTCAACGTAGAGCCACCAGCGTTACCTTGTGAACCTGTCCCGCCTTTACTGGCTCGAACAAAGTGTGGGTTAGCTGTAAGAAATTCGCTTACCATCTCATTGACGGATAGCAAGTCACCGCTGTCATTGTAACGCGGTGTGCCGTTGTTGTCTAACACCTCTACAGTTCCATCTTCACCTAGTCTAGTCTGCGCTTTAAGCAGCGATGATACTTGCTCTGGGCTTACTGCATTGTTGTTGCTTGCTGCTCCCAGAATAGCCCCATCAACTAGGGTCTGCTGTAGCTTGGTCTTATAGGCGTTAATCTCGCTGTCTTTCTTCTCGACAGTCTGCTTTAGTATTGTTTCGAACTCGCCGCGCTCTTTCATCTTGTCCTGCTCTACCTGTTCTTTCTGGGTCAGCAGTTGGCGGGCTTCATCTAGGTCAATCCCAGATAGTTTCTTATCGAACTTGCGCTGCTCTCTTGCTACTCGGTCAGCCACAATCTTGTCGATTTCTTCTTGCGTAAATGTTTTTTCTGCTGCGGTTTCTACAACTGTTTCTTCTGTTTGGTTATCCACGATTTCTTCGCTCATGTAACGATGCCTCAAATTGAGTTTGGTGAAGCCCGATTTTAGCATATAAACATTTCTGCACAAATATCATCTAAAGTGTTGACATTAATGTAAACAACAGGCAAGATGCTCCTACATTCAAAAAACAAAGGGTTACAACAATGCTTACTTTAACTAAATACTTCATCTCGCATTACACTATGACTCACTATGACGAGACTGATACTGCTGTTTTCAACTGGAAACAAGACCGCGAAGCCTACGACACTAAAGAAGAAGCTATGCAGTGGATGCACCGCGAAGAAAGAATCTGGACGGACTACATCAAGTCAGAGCTTGCGACAGCCGATAATGCAGACTGCATTCTTCACCTTAACAAACTCCTTAAAAATTCAGGTTACAGAGTAGTTGCCAAGACCTATAACTACACGCACGTTTCAGAGTATATGTATTCAGATGTGAAGGCTTACGAAATCGTCAAGGTTATCAGCGACAAGACTATTGAGATTCGCCCGATGGTAGCTCAGCACGACATCAGCCACCTCAAGCAAGTATCTGGCGGCTTCTCTGGTCACGTTGTAGAGCAGGGCAATCAGAAGGTAACTTACGAAAGCGACGAAACTGCCCCTACCTTTCGCATTCGCAAAAAGAAAAACGGCGACGATTGGACTTACAAGGGTGGTAGATTCGGGCTACAAGAAAAGCCATACGCATTTTACGACTTTAACTTTTAATTTAACCGCCCCCGAAAGGGGGCTACCCTCGGAGGGGATTATGAATACTTTAAAACCAGCACCGCAGACGCTAGACGAAGCCCACGACCAATACTGTGACGACAATGACTTGGGTAGCTTCGAGATGCTAACCCAGCGCGAGTACGACGAAGTCCGTAGGCAAGAGAAAGCCAAAGGCTTGATTATATTTGAGGGCGATTATGTAACGCTGACAGGCGAACCAGAATGGCTCGAAGTTGTTGAGATTGTTATTGTAGATGGCAACCGCGCCAACAATATGCTCAAGCTCTCAGATGGCTATGTAGTGCCAGCACCAGTTGAGCGTTATGTTGACGAAGTGATTTCTAAGAAAGAGTTTATAGCCCTATCCTAATTGCAGCAGTGTAACCCTTTAGCCCAGCTTATTTAGTGGGCTTTTTTTTCTTCTTCTTTTTACCGTATGCCATGTTATTCCCTTATGTTGTTGAGTTTTTGGGCAATGGTTCCTCAGCATAAGGAACGCCAGAGATTATAGCCTCCACCACCCTTTCAATAAGTGGTGTATCTGAAGCGTATCTCATGCCGGTAGTTTTAGGCGCAACACCGAATGTCTCGATGTGCAGTGCAACTACATCTTCATAGTTTAAAATGTCGATAGTTCTAACGCCTCGTCTATAATTTCATCGTAACGCTTGGCAAGCCTTGGAAAATCTCTCTCAACCATATCCCAGTAGTCAGTCCCTCTCAATGCAGTCAAATTTGCAAAGGTTTCTTTTGTCTTGAGGCTTTTATGTTTTTTGTAATAATCTTTACCATGCCCGCCCTTTCCAAGTACATCGTGAACCTCGCCATCTGTCATAGCGTCCAATATGTCGGAGTAAGCAAGCAAGTCAGGGTCTTTAATTTTAGAACCCATATAAGTAAACTTTTCTGGAATAGAGTGTTTACCCATTCTGAGGCCGCTTTTTTCCACGTCATCATAAATTTCATCTGTGAGATTTCTGGCGTTTATATATCTGTTTTTGTCTGAAGGGTTCAGGCCAAGTGCTTTTTTATCTGCCCTGTACGCCTTAGTGAACTCAAAATCATCATCACTGATTCCAGCAAAAGGTCTGCCAGAACCAAGCAACTTTCCAAGCTCTGCGTCCATGTGATGCCCATACTCATGGCGTAGAACTGCACCGTTTGCATCTTTAAAGCCAGCCGTTAGGGTGTTTGTATCCCAGTCATACAGTCCGGCTTTATCTTTATGCAATATTGTTTGCGGTTTTGGCAGCTTGCTTGCTACGGCCAGAACCTTCGGATTCATAACGCTAACCGCTACTTGAAGGTCTGCAACTGAGCCAATGACATTGGTTTCATCTTCATTAAACTTAAGGGTGGGTGCAGGGCTTTTTTCCACAATATTTTCTTCATCAAACACTGGTCGCCAATGGTGGCGGCAGTTGTAGCCGCCGCGTACAATCAAGGGGTCTCCAGATGATTTGCCTTTCCAGCTTCCCGCCCAAGTGTCTGCAATTTCTTCTTCAGTAAATACCTGCCCAGCGTGTTTGCGGCAGAATGGTCTGCTGTCCCTGATAACATCGCCGTAATACTTCCACTTCGTCGCACCGCTTTGAATACCGATTGCAGTGTTAATAGATGCATCGAACTGCATCAAGCTGTCTTGCGCCATCTGGGTGCTGTAGCGTCTTAGGTTGTTCCCTGCCCTGTCTCTAGCGAACTTGGTGCGCAGTTGCTCTGCCGCATCTTTAGCCTGTGCCGCTGTGCCGTTATTAACCAAGTCCACAAGCCGCTGGGCTTCTACATCGTCGCTCTGGATATACACGCCGTTGATTGTCTGGCGTAGGTTCTTAACTGTGTCGTTAAAGCTACGGCCTGTCAGGGTTGACTGATAGACATCGTTGGCAAGGGTGTCCAGATACTGGTTAGCAACAGATTCAAAGCCTTGGAATGACAGACGCTGTAACTGGTTAATGGTTGCAGAATCAATCTTAGTAAAGTCGCCATAGGTTGACAGCATATCTTGTGCATCGGCTGCGACAGAGCCGTACCCTCTAACAATGCCGTCCACCTCAGACAGATACGCATCGTCCATCGCTTTACGTAGTGCTGGTCTGGCGTTAATAGCCCACTCAGTATCGAACAGCTTGCCACCCTGTAGCGGAGCGTCAGCCATAACACCTGCTACGCGCTCCTCTAAGGTCACTAGGGCATCGGCTAGGCGTTGCTGATGGGTATCAGCCAGCTTATCCAATATCTCGTCATACTGGTTATCTGTAGGCATTATTCAGCCTCGTCGTTAAACTGCCCTATAACTTGTGTGCCTTGGTCTATCTCAAGGTGCGACTTTGCCAGCTTCTCATCGTCTAACACTAGGTCGGCAATCTGCTTATCTATTTCTTGCGACAGGGTTACAGACTTAACGCCGGTCGCTCGCATCTGCTGCAAGAAGATTAGCTCTTTGTCCATATCGCGAATATCAAAGCTATCAGGGTAAAAGATTTCAACGTCAGGGGTTAGCTCTTGGTAATCACACCAAAGGTTCCAGATCTGCTCCTCGGCAAGCTCCAAGATATCAGCCTTTTCAGCCAGCTTTGCGTTAAGCATTTGGAACTCTGTCTGCATTGCTACACCAGACTGCGTGATAGCCTCTGTGCCGCGCACTGCGCCCATGTGAGACATACGGTTAATGTATTCAATCTTATCGTTGATAGATGCTCTTACACTGTCCAGATTGGAACCGCTAGGCTGTAGCATATAGGGCTTCATCTGCGCGTCCATATCGTCAGGCATATTAATAACCGAACCAGCACCAGCACTAGCGTCTGTCTCGTATGACTTAACCAAGGTAGGGTGGTTACTGATACGGATAAGCTGCTCTACTTCTGAAAGCTCTTGATAGATAGCCCGCTGCATATAGGCAACGTCTGACAGGTCGCTAACACCAATGCCGCGAACTACTGAGCGTTGCGCAGGTAGGAACACCGCAGGGATTCTGCCCAGCACGTTTTCTTCTGTGCTGATGTGTGTGTCCTGCTCGTTAATACTCTTATAAAGCTCTACCTTATCCTTGTGCCAGCAACGGTAATAAACAACCTTCTCTGTGTCGCTGATTTCCTCGATAGACTCGCGCACCTTCAGATAGCAAAGCTCATAGCGACCAGATGGCATTCGCTCATATTCCCAGTCAAATACATTCTCAGGGGTGAACATGGTTACATAAGGTCTAATGTCCTGCCCTAGCTCCTCAGCCTTAGTTCGGGCGTTAGACGCTGGCTTGTCTACCATAATCCAGACGTTACCGTAAACGCTTGCCCAGATGTTAGCCTCTCTCATAAACGCATTAAAGCTACGTCCATCAAGGTCAGCGTCTTTCATAAACGGCTCAATGGCATAGTTACCAGCGGCAGAGTTGAAGCTTCGCACTGGTGGCTGTCGCCATAGAAAACTGCTGTAGATGTGGACAATGTTCTTGCTGTGGTTGTCCATCGGGGTCAGGTCAAGGCGGCGATTGTATTCGTCCTTGTCCTCATTGATGTAGCGCGTTAGGTATGAACCATCGCGGTAATCTTCACCACCCATATAGCTGCGAAGGTAGAACTCCCAGCGATACTTATTATGGTCGTATTGCGGGTGCGTGTATTCTAAATCTTTGCTGTAAGCCATTAACTCCACCGTCTCGGTTGTTCAACTATTCGCTCTGTGCGTACTGGGAATAGGTATTCTACCAGATAGCCTAGAGCATCATTCATGTGGTCAAAACCATCCTTATTAGGAACGCTTGTACCTTCTTTATAGGTCTGACGTTCTAAGGATTCGATTGTCTGTTTACATTTGGGGTCTATCAACAACTTACGCTGACCATCGCTAGATAGTAGCCTTGAGTTGACCGCATTTATTCTATCTCGAACCAGTGCGTGTCTGGTCTTAGCCTTAACCTCAAAACCTGCGTTCTGAAGAATGCTTAAATCTGTGCGCCCGCCTGCGCTCGTCTTTCTCTGGCGTGAAGCTGGGTCGGGGTAAATGATAACACGTTTGTCCGGATAGCGCGTTCGCAATTCCTGAGCCATCTCGTCGGTGTTGCTACCCCACATTACTACTTCATCAATCGCCAGCAGTGTGTCTTGGTGTCGGACACAAACAACCGCACTCATTGGGTCAAGGTTAAAGTCCATTCCAACGTGAAGCGTATGATGGTCTGCCTCTATCTTGCCAACCGATTCTTCTCGATTAAAGCCGTAGTAGATAATGCCGCTGTAGTTTACAAACTGCGCGTTATATTCCTGATTGAAGGTGCGCTCATCTAAGTCTTGCTGGGCTTGCTCTATCTCTGTCTGCGGTACGTTACCGCCTTGGATAGTGGTGTATTGAAAGCTCTCCCAATCATCTGCACCATCTAATCCCTTGGCGTACAGGTCATAGAAATGGTTGCGCCCTTTGGGTGTACCGATAAACAGAGCAGAGCCTAGCCTGTCAGATAGCGATGGTCTGATGACCTCATACCAAGCCTCTGGGCGCATATCTGCAAACTCGTCAAGGACAACAAAGTCCAAAGCTCGTCCGCGTAGGTTGTTAGGCTTCTCTGCTCCCTTCAGGCTAATAGTGCTGCCGTTAATCAGGCGCATCGTCAGGCTGCTTTCGTTTGTCTTGGTTAGGTACTCATGGGGAATGGTCTGAATAAGCATATCCCAAGCAATGTCCTTAGCAGAGCCGTAGGTCGGTGCTACATACCAACAGTTCTTGTTCTTGCCGCTAATGGCTGCTCGCAGTATCTCCCCAGTAGACAGAAAGGTCTTGCCGAATCGCCGCCCAGCAACAACGCTACGGAAACGGCTAGTGTCACAAAAGATTTCACTCTGCGGCAGGGTCAGTTGCATCAACAACAACCTCTAGGTCTGTTTCTACCCATACCTTTGCCCCACAAGATAAAGGCTTATTAGGCGAATAAACAATTCTCGCAACAACTTCGCCATCTTTGACAATGCTGGCTTCGTTTACCTTTCTGTTTTGCTTGTAGTCTTTGACTGTAATTACAGGCAGGTCTGCACCTTTGTTGTTAGCTCTTATGTTGTGCTGATTAACGTGTATCTTGGTTTTCATCTTTGCTTTGCACCACTATATTGATTGGGGGAATCTCTTGCGCTTCTGCCTCGGTTTCTCTCCAGCCACCCTGCGTCTTTAGGTAAAAGATGTTCGCCGTTACATTGCCGCCCTTAGCCATCTGGATTAGGTTGCTGCCCATGCTTGCGACTTGTTTCACTCTGCCCTTTTTATAAGCCTCAGAAACTTCAGGCTGTCGCTTCTCTATCTCGCGCAAAGTGTTCTCGCAGATGCCAAAGTAATCGGCTACCTGCCCTTTAGTAAGTACGGCAGACAATGCCTGTAGTTCAATAATCTGCTCTGGCGTTAGCTCTACAGGTGGTCGTCCACCCCCATCGCCTTGGTTGCCTTGCTTCATGTTTTACCCACATATTCAAAAGATGCAGTTAATCTTGCTGTACTGGTTGTCTTGCTGTCTTTGCTGAATCCGGTTGTTGCACCCGCTGGCTGTAATCTACTGGGCTTTCTTGTCATAACCCAATTTTTAGATGCTCTTAACCCATGAATAAAAGATGGCGCAGAAGTTACTAGCTTCATTCTAAAACCCATTTCTTTATACCTATTACAGATGTGACTCATAAACCGACCGCCTAAACCAATGCCCTGATAGTCAGGCTTAACCACTATTCTATGTATTCGCTTACAATTTTTTAACTGAGCATGAGGCAAAGGCAACACGCTACACCAAGCAACAGGTTCTCCATTTATTTCAGCAATGTATTTATGAGCAGACCTATTATGAGTAGAACTCAAATAGTGAAACTCTTTAAATAAATTCCATTCGCTTTGTTCCGCTTCTCTGATATTAACTTGTATATCTGGTCGCCTAAGTAACCTCCGATAAAACTGATTTTCATTAGCATCATAAACCCAATCAGGCTCAAGCCATTCCTCTATATCATAATGACAGCTTACAGCAATAAACTGTTTTTGTTCTTTTCTTATATACTTCTGAATTGCGGCACTGCCAATCTGCGCTACCTGTCTGTCAACAACAGATGTGAATTCATCATATATGATGGGCTTATCTGATTCTAATATTAGTCTTGCTAGTTCCGCTCTCATTTTCTGACCATTTGATAATACTGAAAAAGGTTTAAGCCAGTCAGGAGGCGATGAGAATCCAACTTTATTCAAAGAATCGGTTATATCTATAGCAGACAGCCCTTCAGCAAAATCATCAACAACAGTTTTATTAGACCATTCAAAACCATCAAATAATTCAAAGTCTTTAAATACCTTTTTTGCTATCGTAGTTTTTCCTGAGCCTGAAGCTCCTACAATTAACCCAATATTCCAATCTATATCTTCAATTGGTATATTAACGTCATATTCTTTCCTTACAACAGAAGAATCATAATCAAATTGCCCTTTAACTTTCTCAACTCTAAAAGATGATGGAATCTTACTCTCAACTATAAACTTTGAACTTGGCATTCATAACCCTTTTGCTGCAATTCGTTAAATACTTTTTCTTGGTGTCCTTCATCTGTGCAATTAACTACAATATTAAAAACAGAATTATATGAATCTTCTTTGGGTTGAAATTCATCTTCTTGTAGTTCGTCAATAATATTAGCAAGCTCTTGGTCATCAAAACCTAAAAGTTCAAGATTAAAATCTAATTCATCTAATCTATGTAACTCTACCTTGAGCGCGTCTAAATCCCAGCCAGCGTTTAAAGCTAGCTGGTTATCAGCAATAACGTACGCCTTTCTCTGAGCCTCTGTAAGCCCTTCTAAAGTGATTGTCGGAACTTCGGTAATACCGCATAGCTGTGCAGCTTGAAGCCGTCCATGACCCGCTATAATGCCGCCCTCGGCATCTATAAGGATTGGGTTGGTAAATCCGAACTCTTTTATACTTGCTGCTACTTGTTGAACCTGCTCCTCGCTGTGCGTTCTTGAATTGTTTACATAGGGGATAAGCTCCCCAGTGGCTTTATATTCAACAGATAACATTAGACCTCAGTGCCAAAGGCAGCGCGTATATTCATAAGGGGATTCTGGAGCATAACATCATGCTCGTCAGGTGGTAAACCGTTTACCTTGCAATCAACGGCATCGCACCAAAAGCGCAGGGCAGTGATAACAGGTTGGGCTGCCGATGGGTTGTCGATAAGGCTCTGGGTTATCCCATCGACCTTAGACAGTAAATCATGCCATCCGTTTTCTTCACATTCGATTATACGGCTTACAATATTCAACTGGTGCATATTAACCTCCGCAGGCTAACAGTTTGGTTGTGCCGTTATTGTAAACGCTGCTTACTTTTTGTGCAATCTAAGGTCTTGGATAGCCACTAGAATAAGGGCTGAGAGGATAAAGCCTATCATATACAACATCACGCGATTCTCTGGTTAGTGAATTTGCGCGCATTGTAAAGGCTATCGGTTATGATTAGAAATGATGGTTTAGCATGGTAGGTATATCACTAAAGATATAGTGCCGCGTTGTGACTACAGGGGCGGCAAACCTGCTTCAAGGGGTAGGAGGGGGAACCCTAGTCGATAATGATTATAATCAGGGCTAGTAATATGGCAAGCCCATTGCTTACAGGTTTAGCTTGTAGCCAATCAACTACCTTATCTGATAGCTGTTTTGCCTCAACCTTGGCACTGTTGTATCTATCCTCTAAGTGCTTATCGGCTGTGGCGTTTGCGTCTGCAATCATCGCTTCAACTTCATCTTTGCTTACTGGCATCGTGTTGTCCCCCAGTAGTCAGTCTTGCAGCTTGTTCCGTCACTGTAGCGAGTTGTTCCCCAAGCGTCTGTCTTAGACGTTGTGCCATCGTTAAAGCGAGTAGTTCCCCAGCTATCAGTTTTCCAGCTAGAACCATCAGAGCCTCGCGTAGTACCCCAAGAGTCTGTCTTGTAGGTTGTGCCAGTGCGTGAATCTCTGGTTGTTCCCCAGCTATCGGTCGTCATTGTTCCGCTAGTGCCGCCGCAGTTGTAGCGCGTATTGCCCCAGCTATCGGTCTTAGATGTGCAGGTTGCGTTTGCACCCGCAGATAGTGCGCTGACAGTTAGCGCAATTAATGCGTATTTCTTCATCGTTTCCACTCCTTCAGTTAGTTTATGCGTCTACTAATCCAACAGTTTTTTCGTTTAGGTCATACCCTGCATCTTCAAGAAACTCTTGAAAGGTTGCAATGGCTTCTTCTAGGCTAACGCGGTCTTGGTTAATCTCAACCGTAATTCCGCGCTCACCATCATTAAAAGTTAGGCTAGTCATTATTTGTTGCTCCACTCATCAAGTTGTTTTTTGCGCTTGCGCTCTTTGTGCCACTGCTTTGTTTTCTTAAACTTATACGCTACTAAGTGTCCAAGCATATAACCAGTGAGCAACATTATAAACATTGCTATCAGTTGGTCTAGCATTAGCAAACCCCCTGCAAACAATCGTTGTAGCTCATCGTTGAAGCTATCGCATAACATATAAATAACCCCAACCCTGCCGCCATAAATTGACGGCTCTCGGCTCGACGCTTTTTCGCCTTACGGTCTCTTGCATACTTGTAATCATAGTTAATCATTATTCGCCTCTCCCATATCCGGCAAATGGTTCTACTTCCATGTGCTCCTCGCAAAACAGGTCTGCAACTCTTTCACGCAAAGCACTTTCCAGCTCTAGGTAAATCGCACCCTTTAGTAACTGGCTGGCTTCATCAGTGCCTTTATCGTAAAGCAAGTCTAGAAACTCAATCTGTGACTTTATGCCAGTTATTGCAACAGGCAAGTAATCATCCATCCAGCTTGGGTAAGCCAACAACCACTCGTAGCAAAGAACATCTTTGTCCTCGTCCGTCAGGTCGATAATGTCGCCGTCCCAGTCTTTGTATTTCTCGTTAAAATCTTCGATTAAAGTTAAGATTTCTTGTTTCATTGTAACCCCTCCAAGGGTTGCCCCCGAAGGGGCGGTTCGTTTAGCGTGAAAGTGCAACTGTGCAGTTATAGTTGCTTCCAATCTCAAACATTACTTCGTTTGATTCGGCAGGGCTGTCTGCGTACATATCAACCAGCAACTTGAGACCGTAGTAATCGACAGAGCCGTCTTTTTCCATCATTGAGTTGGCGCGTTTTGTAGCATAATTAAGAAGTGAATTGCTCATGTTTGTAACCCTTTGTTTTTTGAATGTGTGTGTACTTTGCCTGATGGTTACAGAACTGTCAACACTTTATTTCACCAATTCGCCATTCTTCTACTTTTATCTGTTCTTTTAGGTCTCTGGCAAATGCAATTACTTCTTCACGGTCATACCTCTTAGCGGGTCGCCATGCCATTCTCTCCATCGCCTTAACCCTGCGCTCGCCGTAGGTGTCCACCATGTACTGTCGATAGCGTAGGACGTAGTGAGCCTGTTTCATGCCCCAGCAGTTGCAATGGGGGCACTGTGGCGAAATATTAAATTCTGCTAGTTTGAAGATGGTTCTGTGGCGGGGTATGAAATGACCCCCCTGAAGGTTTTTGTAGTGGTCGACCTTCTGGCAGGTCACGCACTGGGCGTAGCCGTTATCATCTGCCGCCTTTAACCTAACAAGCCTCTGCAAGAGCTTGGCTGCCTTCTCCATTTCCTGCGCGACTGTGGTTTTTTTTCTACCTTTCTTCGCCATATTCCAGTTCCAGTAATAGCTCGCAATAGTGAATGGCTTTCCGAATGTCTTCAGCTCCATTCTTGGTGCCATGCCTAGTAATGTATTTAACCACGTTGCCCTCGCAGTAGTCCAAGCTGTTCTTGTAGATGTACTCAATTGGCTGGATAGCTAACTGGTAATGGCTGCCGCCTGTCTGTTTATCAAGTGCGCTCAATGTTCCGTCTCCTCAGTAGATAAATCAATTTCATCAGGTATGTTAAGGTCGCAGCTAGGACATAGACCATAAGCAGAATCATCATCGCCAAGCCAATAAGTAAGAGGCTGTTGACATTCCTCGCAATAGACTCTAACCAATTTAATAGACCTTTTAGGAAAATCAACAATGTTACTCACCCCTCCACCTTTATTTTTACCCGCGAATCTTCACCGCTGTCTTTGTGGTAAACCACTGCCGTCATAGAACGCTCTGCACCGTATCCGCTGTCGCTGTGCCATTGGTCAGTTGCCGTTAGGCTACCCCAGTGTTCAAAGTGCATAGAGCCAACCTCTCTGGCGGTGTGGTGGTGAATGTGTCCAAGGTGGCAATAGCGGTTCTTTGACTCTGCCCACTCATCGTCTAGGTTCTTAATCACTGTCTGTAGAATCTGCTCGTGCTTGATGCGGTCGCCATGATGGAAAACAAACAGGTTGTTGTGCCACTGGTAGGATATAAACTTGCTGTAGTTCTGGACAATCTCAACCCTTGGCTCTTTGCTATACAGCAACTCTAAACAGCTAGACAAGTGGCAAGCCATATCATAGTCGTGGTTGCCCCTAACATTAACCACAACTACTTTCTCATGGGTCTGTAGCATCTTGTCGATTAGGATATTAAACAGCCTGCCTGCCAGTTTAAAGGTCTTGCCAATTCGTGTGTCTACGTCTACTGGCGTTCCTTTTGTAGTGGTGTTAAAGCTACTGTCAGCGTGAAAAAAATCACCCACGTTAAGCAATACGCCTGTCTTTGCGTTGCCTACTCGGTTGGCTAGTCGGTCAGTGGCATCAATTAGAATCTCTGTGGCTATCTTTATATCCCAGTCGTCGTCGTCTACCTTAGATTCTGAGTCAGCCAGCATTCCAAAATGGTGGTCGCCAATCATATACATAGCTAAATAATCATCAGATACTTCTACAGGTGCAGGGGATGGGGCTTTATATCCGTCAAGGTCTTCTTTAACGCCCTCAATCATCAGGTCTAGGCGTTCTTTAAGGCTACGCTTTTGCGGCTCTTGAATAACCCATTGCAGGGCTACTGTGCCATCTTCTTTGTATGCTGTAGATACGCGCTTGGCATCAAAGCCCTCGGCGGTCTGGTGTACTAGGTCGCGATGCGGTGCGACTCCTTTGGATGCGGCATATCCCTCGATACGCTTTAGGGTCTTATCAACTCCGCGTCTGTTTAATCCTAGTGCTGCGGCTGCTTTAACATTTGAGCCATGCTCAATAATTGCGTTTAGAACTCTTGTCTGCGATTCGCTTCGCGCAAACTCCAATAAACTGCGGGGGTCAACTCTGTCCATTACTTCACCTGTTGTAGTTGTAGTTTCCTATATTCGCTTTCTGGGTCAATCTGTAACGTGTAGCCAAGGTCGAAAGCCCAGCTATGCACCTCGGTTAGAAAGTGGTGCATCTCTCCGCTGTCCAGATTGCTAGTGTGTCGCAACTGGTTCTCAATAACAGTCTTGCCTACCTTGATTGATTCTGTGCCTAGAAACTTCTGCTTCAAGAGTAGTTTAACATTTTCGGGGGTGTAGGTAGGGTCGCGCTCTATAACCCATACGGAAAGCTCTCTGCACCAAGCATGGAACATAGCGTTTTGCGGTGTTGTGCGGGGGTTGCGGTAAGGCTTCAAGGTTATCGCGCAGGGCTTTGAGTAGTCCCAAACCTTGAGGCGGTCAGCAATGTACCCAAGCCGAACTTCTATCTCGTCGGCGCGGAATACCTTCACTGTATCGCCTTGACTCATATTAATTCACCGGATTTAGGATAGCTTTCAATATTATATTTGAGAGCTTTTCTGTAGTTGTTTTTTTCATGCTTGGTTCCGATAAAGGTTATATAACGATGCTTTGGGCTTCGGTAAACCCTCTTAGTCTTATCGCCTAAGCTATGCCTACTATGCTTACCATTTGCAGATGCTTGGTCGGTTCTGCCCTTTGTAGTGCCAGTAAACAAAAAGTTACTTGCTTGATAAACGTAGCCTATATGATTTCTGGCTGTGTCAGCATAACTTACAATAATTTTAGGCTTAGGCAACATCTTCAACGACTTAGATACTAAATAGCTGGCTTCATTTTTTTTGTTATACATAAGCACTAACCTGTTTAGCTCAATAACTTCCTTTCTATATTCTTCCCCGCACACACCTTTACAGAGCCAAGGCGATGCAGGGGAGCCATAAGTCACGATGCCAACCATTTGTTCTCCATCAAACATTCCGTAGGCGTATGATATTGATGGCATTCTTTTTGCGTAATGCACATTTAAAATCATGTGCTTCGTATCAGCATAGTCAATCTTTTTCACTAGCAGGTTTTTCATCAAAACAGCCCTCCACTGTATAGCCTACTTTAAACTAAAGCCTTAGCAAGCCACTGTTGGCTCATTATAGTTTCTGCTGATTCGAGCCTTGTCTCAAATGGCTTATCTGCATCATTGTTATAAGCGGCTTTTGCCACTCGCAGGTCGTAGTCAGTGATTATCTTGCACTGTTTAGCGCGTAGTCTGCTGTGCAGGGTCTTTGAATTAATCCCCGCAACCTCTGCCATGTGCGGCAGTGTGTATTTTTCGCCATTCTTTAGCCCACCTTTCTTACCAGCGAACAAGTATTTTTTTGGCGTTTTTCCTGCATCTCTGCGTCTATCGTTATGCACGTTTCACCTCCGCGCCACCATCATAGTAGTAGCCATATTTATTCAGTAAATGTTGCTTCTGGGCTTCGCGCTCTACACCGTCTAGCCATGTAATATCAGTAAGCCCCATCATTATTGACCTGCCGCGTATTGAATCATCTTGGTTAGCCGCTGGCTTATGATTAGCAACAAAGGGTGAAACACCGCCTGTCTTTTTGGTTCTAGCTAACCAACTATTGATAAATTTTGGCATACCAACTTTGGTCTTGCGCTTTGCTTTGTTCGAGAATAGCCACATTCGCATCGCTTCTATCTCGTCCCTAACCATTTCATCTCCGTAGCTTTTAATCAGCTCGTCGTAAAGGTCATCAGGGATAGCGTATTCTTCGCCAGTTTTTAAGAGCATGGAAGACTCCAGCGGGCAATGGTGCAATCTTCATCAAATCTGTTTTTAACAGTGACGTTTTCTTTTATCAGGTGATGGCCATCGCGCTTTAGGTTATAAACTACAGCGGATATTCTGGTTATGCCTAGCTCATGGAAAGCGTCAAGACTTGTAATGGTGTTACCACTTCTCAGGTAATCGAGTACACGTTGCTTCTGGTTCATCTTATTAACTCCTTTGGTTTACGCTAAAGCGCAAACACGTTTTTTTGAATGGATTGTTTTTAAATAATTTTCTTTGAGATACTTTAACCCTTTTCACTTGTCATCAAGTAAATTTTTAAGATAAGAGGGCTAAAGCGACTCCTCGGTAAATTCGTTATCGTATCGAATATTTAATCTATCCGTCTGCCAGTACCGACTGGCTTCAGGGGCTATATCAAGAGGGTCAACTTGGTCTTTGGGGTTTAATTTCAAATGGTTCCCCAACCTCTAGCCCGATAACTTTTTGAATTATTATCTATATGAACCTGTTTGTAAACACAAAACAGGAACTATTTTCCTAGTGCTAAAAAATCCGCTATCTCTACGCCTAACACGTTGCAGATGCTTTGCATGGTGTGAAGCTTCATATTGGGCTGCGCTCTCCAGCGTATAACCTGCTGTGGGCTTGTCTTAGCGATTCTGGATAACTCCGCGTTAGATATACCTGCATTAGCTTGCGCGGCTCTAACGGCCTTTCCTGCGTCTATAAGTTGCATATTATAATCTCACCTGTGGTATATTGTTATTGACCGACTAGCGTTGGTCTTTCTCCTGTTGGTTCCCCCCCTCGCGGGGGGGATTTAACTCTAAAACGGTATATCTTCATCGAACTCGGCAGTCTTGGGCTGTACTGCTTTCTGTGCTTGCGCCATGCCTTGCTGCTGGGCTTCATCTTTCGCGCTAAACTTCAGGCTCATATACTTAGTGCCTGCCTTGCTCTCGTTAATCCAGCCGCTTACCCAGTATTCTTTTCCGTCAATCAGTGCGCTACCTTTGCGGTCTGGGTGTGTCTCCGACTCTTTCTTGTCGTTCACAAACATCGCACCGCTATTATCTTTCTGCTCGTATGTACTCATTTTTTTCTCCAGTTATTGTGCTGTTCTAAATTCAGGGGTTTTCATTGTGGCGCGTTCTTGGGTAGTGAATACGCCGCCTTTGCTTGGTGCTTTCCAGAGTAGTTGCTTCTCTGTGTCGCTCAACTCTTTCCACGCTTCGTTCGCTGTAGACAGGTCGCCAGTTGCCAGACCGTCCTTGATAGCCTTAACGCTTGGCATCAGGTCGATAATGGAATCTTCATAGCTTTCCTGCTCGGCTTTCTTAACTGCCTTGTCGCTTCTTAGCATTGCCGCTTCTGCGTCATCATCTACCTGCGGTATTCCTGCCATAGCCGCTAAGCCATAACGTCTTGCGTAGGTAATACAAGAGCCACCCGCCTGTGGGTCACGCTTGACCATCGGCAGTAGAAACTCTTGCTCTAACCACCTGTCTCTTATACACATCTCCGAGCCCACGAGACAGGCAGAAA
>ENA-OSIY01000820-OSIY01000820.1-marine-metagenome-genome-assembly--contig:-NODE-820-length-16969-cov-7.256334_pt1 | contig 16969 bp, 14 predicted proteins | sample MGYA00237884_ERZ534233 | MGnify/ENA primary metagenome ERZ534233 (study PRJEB26412, sample SAMN06343840) | marine metagenome | isolation source: estuarine water | place: USA: Columbia River Estuary... | reverse complement strand
TTAGCTACGAAGTTTAGTGTTGTGTCATGATCTACTTGTGCTGAAGAAGATACAGTTCCTGCTGGGATACTTCCACCACCACCTCCTGAAGGAATACTTTCTTCAATCAGATTACCATCTGCATCTACTGCTAAATACCTGGTAGCTGTTCCTGTGTTATTTCCAGCGCCGTAACTACTCAACTTCAGAGTACCTGCTTGATCTAACTCAAAAATATTAGTAGTATTACTTGATTGCCAATTTGTAGTACCGTGCGCTACTACAAAAATGTCTCTACCTGTGTCTCCTAAGTCGTTGTTTCCAACTCTGAAACCTACATTACTGGTTGTAGATTGTTGATAGGAGATTACAGTTTGTTTTGAATTAGTACTTCCGTAGTTCAACTGGATAGGTACACTCTTACCTTCTACCAGAATACTTCTGGTATCAAAATCTAGTCTCTGGTCAGTACTATTATATGTTATTCCAGTTGTAGCTCCAAACTCTCCGTTGTCTCTAAACTGAAGCTCGGTGGTGCTTCCTGCTGGTGTTGCCTTAGATCCAGTGTGTATTGTTATTACTTCAGTACTAAAATCTCTTTGAGTGAATGTGATTCTATTTAAATCTACTGAAGAAGATACATAATTGTTAGGGTCGTAGATATTATGGGAAACTGAGGTTCCATCTACTTTGAAGAGTCTAAGGTTATCTCCACCACTACTACTTGATACATAATAAGAACTAGTAGCAGCATTTAAATTATCTACCTCTGTTTGAATAGATCCTGTGAAGGTATTCAATGCTGAGATATCTGTAGTTACTGCTGATCCAGTGTCAATGGTTAGTATCTCCCTACTACCGTCATCTCTGGTTAGAGTTAGTACGTTAGAATCTACTGATGCATTGTTGAATGCAGATGTTGATTGTGATCCTGATTCATATAACTGTGTACCAGTGAAGGTAAATGCTACGTTTGTATTGTTTATAGTGTTAGTACCTGGAGTTCCTGAAGTAGCTCCGAATCCTCTACCTCCAATGTGCTTTAGGTATAAAGCTAAATCTCCTGCTCCACCAGCGTTGTTTCTAATGAAAGCAGATCCAGAGTTCATGTAAAATCCTTCGTAAGCAGAGTTCCTGTCATCATACACTCTAACTATCAACTGTCCAGTATGATTTACTACGTTTGCAATAAGATCAAATACTGATTCGTTGTAATTATTATTGTGATATTGACTGGAGAAGTTTCTACTAATATCAGAGAACCTCCATTCGTTCCATCCAGCATCTCTCATAGAAGTAACAGTGGAAGATACTTTCCTGTTTGGAGCTCCACCTGACCAATCAGAAGCAGCATTAAATAATACTGATCCTGAATAGTTCAAGGTCATTCCTCCTCCTTGTTGATATGCTCTTGATAAATCTATAGCACCATTAAATGCTCCTCCTTCTCCAGTGAAGATTAAAGAAGATCCAGTTGCATTAGGATTTAACTCTACATTGGAGATAAAGTGACTACCTGTATCTACACTTAGAGATCCAGAGGTTGTATCACCATAGTGAAAAGTAATAGTGTTTAGATCTACAGATGCCGAGGTAAAGAAAGAACCTGTGTCCTGTCTATCTGGTTCAAAAGAACCTGTGTCTATGGTAAGGGTTGAAATTGTACCGTCACCAGAGGTAAAGGTTACTCTGTTGTAATCAACAGATGCTGAAGTGAAAAACGATCCAGTACTTGGATGTGCTCCTGGTTGTAGTTCTCCTGTATTACTGTTGTAGTAAAGTATCTGATCAAGAGATGCGCCTCCATCAAGATTTGGTAAATACACTTTACCACTCTGTGATACATAAACATTTACATTCCATTGAGAAGAACCTCCAGTAGTAATATCTTGCTGTACAAAGAAGTCACTCTTACCTTTTGCACCTACTTGGACACCATTTCCTGTACCTACTTCATCAGTTCTGTAGTTTACAACTACTGAGTTATGTGTGTCTGTTTCTAATCTGATAGGTACAGATTCATTATCAATATGTAAAGGTTTCAAAGGTGCATCTGTTCCAATACCTAACCTCTGATTTGCTTCATCTAAATGAATAAAAGAAGAAGTAACTGCATTGCCATTCCCTACCCAAATCTTTCCTGTTGGTAGATTAGGAACATCATTAGTTCTTAAAATAGAAGATACAATTAAAGATCCTGCTGATCCATGTACTCTTGCTACCTTAGCAATATTCTGTATGTAGTTTGTATCAGTTGGCTTGGTCATAGTTAGACCTCCTCCTGCTTTTACATAAACAGTGTCATTAGAAGTAGTAGAAGTTCCATCAATAGTATCAGTAACTAGTCCTTTTATATAACCTCCCTGTACTACATATCCTTCTCCATTGGTTCCTAAATCTGCAAGTATCAAACCTACAGCAGGCATCTTTGTAATATCAGAAGCATCTGCTGGTGATATCTCTAACATATCAGTGTTACCTACATTTCCAGTAATGTAAACTGGTGTTCCTTTAGTGATAGGAGATCCTGAAGTGTTCTTTACTCTTATCTGAGTAGTTCCTGTCTCTACATCTAAAGATCCTGAGGTGTTATCACCATAGTGGAAAGTAATAGTATTTAAATCTACAGATGCTGAAGTGAAGAAAGAACCTGTGTCCTCCTGTACTACTGTATCAAAAGTAGTACCATCTGATTTAGTGAAGGTGATAATATTTCCTGCTATGGAAGCAGTTACTACTGTCTCACCTACATTTGAACTTAGTTCTGATAAGGATGCACTGACACTGTTCCAGTCATCTATCCTAATATCACTTCCTGTTATCTCACCATGTACAATGAGACCATGCTTGATTACAAATTCTTTTGCCATTCTATTTTACTTTTTTCACTATCCAAAAGTTGTTACAAATAAATAACCCTTTATTACTTTTTCAATGAATCTATTTCTTGTCTTAGTTCTTCAATAAGCTTCTGCTGTTCCTGGATTGCACTAACTAATAAAGGTGCTAATGCTCCTTCAGAAACTTTGTGATACTTGAATCCTGTATCACCAGGTTTGAGATCGTTCTCTTTATTCTTCTCTTCAAAAGTACTTACTGGTTGAGGATAAACCTCTAGTAACTGTTGTGCACTAAATCCTATCTTTCTCTCTGGTACCTCTCTGGTGTCTGATTTGTAAGCAAACTCTATCACCTCTAATCCTTTGACTATCTCTAAAGAGTTAGCAGTATCAGTGACTGGTACAATATCTCTCTTGTTTCTGAGATCTGAAGTAGTACCTGCTGCTCTACCAGTGAAGACTGCTCCACCTGATGAATCACCTTCAATAGTATCAAACTCAACACCATTTGAATAGAAGGATATCCATTCTGCTCCGTTTCCAGGATTTGCAATGTTAGGGAAGGTTATCCTAAGTGCTTCTGTTCCTGAGGTTTTGTAATCTCGGATTTCAACATGAGGTGAACCGGAGCCTGGAGTAAATACAAACTTCATGATATCTTTATCATTACTGTCTGCAGCTCCATCATTTGAACCAAATCCTCTAATTGATAGTTGACCACCAGTACCGTAGTATGCTCCAAGGTAAGGAGTGTTTCCTTCTCCTCTTGCAATCAATCCAAAGTTATTACCGTTATTTAGTTTTAAAGTCCCTTCAGTACCGTTACTCTTCAAATGACCATGCTTAGAGCTCATTGCAGAGTTCGTTACAAATAAATCTTCCTTGACTTGAGTCTCTCCTCTCAGGAAAGTGGCACCTAAACTGTCTAAGTTATTGACAAAAGTGTAGTTATCCTTATCTGCAGTAATATTAGAACCAATAACATGAGAGTTGGTATGTGAGTTATTATTCGAACACCCTCCAACAATAGAAGAATATCCACCTGTCATAGTGTTTTCACACCCTCCTAAAATACCTGAGTAGTCTCCAGAAGTATTACTACATCTACCTCCTGCAATAACTGCATAATATCCAGGATCCATAATACAGTTTCTAATACCACCTCCAATTACTCCTGCTCCACCAGTTGAGGTAGTAGTACAGATATGGTTTGCAAATCCTCCTGCAACAGTAGCATTACCTGTGAGAGTACGGTTTTGATATCCTCCCCCTACTGTACTCTGTGTTCCATCTACACAGTGAGATCTACCTCCTCCAATAGTACTATACGTACCTTTTGCAGTGATTGTATTTGATTGACCTCCTCCAATAAAAGATCTTGATCCTCCTCCTTTGTGGAAATAACCTCCTCCAATAACTGCATAACTTCCTGTTGCACAGTTTGAATACCCTCCTACAATAGTAGATAAACTACCATAAGTTTTATTGAGGGTTCCTCCTACAACATTTGAACAGTTTCCAAAAGCACAGTTCCTATCACCTCCTCCAATGAAGACGTGTTGAGTGCCTGCGATGTTCTGATCACCTCCTGCTACTGTTGAATGAGATCCTGATGCCATGTTACTGAAACCTCCTCCTACTGTGGAGAAGATGAAATCATCATTAGGAGAAATCCAGTGAGCACCCGATATAGGAATAATGTTTCCTCTTGAACCTGTGTAAACTAATGCTGCATTACTCTCTATCAATCCATCTAGATAAGATGCCGTCAATGCATATGATGCACTAACTGTAGTACTGGAGTAAGAAGATGTTATTGCATAAGAAGCACTCTCTACACTCTCTACATAAGAAGCAGTTTGAGCGTAAGAGGAACTAATAACGTAAGATGCTGTGAGAGCAGTGTCTACGTTATTGATTGTAGCACCGGAAAGTATTCCACCCATGGTGGTCATTACAATAGTGTCTGAATCAGATCCTGATATCTTTATGAATGCTGGTGATACATGAGAGGCACTAATAGCATTCTCTACTACTCCTTCTACATAAGATGCTGTAACTGCATAAGAAGAACTAATAGACTGTTCTACATAAGAGGAGGTTAGTGCATAAGAAGAACTGATAGACTGTTCTACATAAGATGCTGTTAGTGCATAAGAAGAGGTCTCTGAAGTTCCTAACACGTGTGATGCAGTCAGAGCATAAGATGCTGATGTTGCATTATCAGTAAAGGATGCTGTTTCTGCATACGAAGATGAAACCTCATACGTGACTTCATGTGATGCAGAGATTGCGTAGTAAGCATAAGATGCTGTAGTGGCAAAGGATGCACTGTCAATAAATCCGTTTAGGTTTCCATAAAACGAACCCGTAAACGATCCTGTCATTCTTGCGTAATAGCCTATTGGATGATCTATTCTCATGAGTTATATCTGTGTTAGAGTATATTTTACTGTGTATCCTGCTGAACCTGTAGAGTAAACATATGCTGAACCTGAAGAGTTGACTGCAGCTCCTATCTGCATGTCTGGTGTTCCTAAAGGTAATGCATTGTACTCTAAATAGTTTAAAGCTGAACCATTCATTGTTCCTACTATCTTACTTGTTCTCTGATTTGTTCCATCAGTAACTGAACATAAGATCTCAAATCCAGTGTAAGTACTATTGTCTAATAAGACAAGTTCTGTTTCTCCTGCTCCAGGATTTGATGAGGTAGTGAATGTTTTTGTATGTACTGCTAAATCTCCTACATAGAGATTTTCAATATGTGCTCTTGAGGCTGAAATGTCCTGGGCTACTGACCCAGAAATAATATGTCCTGAAACTCCTATGGATACCCTACCAGAGGTTATCTTAGCAAATTCAACTTCTACAACATCATAATTTAATGTTCTAATAGAAGCAGGGATGAAGTAATAGTCGTTGTCATCGTAAACACTTACCGTTAGGTTCTTAGTACCTAATCCGTGTCTGATTGTTAGACTTGATTCACTAATGAAGTATGATGCAGTGTATCTTGATTCTAACTCGAAGTCTCTATCCGTCCATACTAAAGATGAACTATCCATTCTCAGGTATTGACCATGAGATCCTGAACTTCCTACATTATCGTAGAATCTGTCATAGAGATGTAACCCTCCAGATACAGTTATATGATCTGAAGCATATAGACTGTTTAGAGCAGCATCACTACCACTCAGTATTACTTTTTTCCAACTTGGCATATCTTTTTGTTATTACGGTTGGTTACAGGATTGTGCCTGCCCACTTCCCTTTCGGGCCAATAATATCTTTTATAAATAGTAAATATAAAAAAGAAAACCTCAATCTAAAAGAAAGAGGTCATCTATTTACTCTGTTGGTTTGGATTTCTTCTTTGATGCTGCTTTAGGTTTCTCTGATTCCTTTATAGTATGCTCTACCTTCTCCTGTAGTATCGTTACAAACTTAGCATCTGCTCCTGTGATCTTGATCTCATCTAAAGCTTTTCTTATTAGCTTTATCTCTCCTAAATGAAGATTCTCAATAGAATGAATATACATAACTCTTTTGTTTAGATTATTTCTTTAGAAATAAAGACTGAATCTTCATGGTTAGTTCATAAACCTTCTGAAGTTCAGATCCTTTGAAAGTACTGTCCTTGATTGTCTTTAGTAAGAACTCAAGTTCAGCTTTAGAGAAAGTAGCGTCATCTGCTTTTACAGGTCTTGGAGCTGGTTTGGGTGATTGTAAGACAGGTTTGATGTTGTCTTGATTTGTCTTGAAAGGATTGTGTCCTTGTGTCTTGTTTGATATACTCATCTTCTTAGTAAAACTTTTTTGTAAAACTGATAAAGAAGGGAAGTACTTATTGTACCTCCCTCCTAAAATATTTCTTATGACCAAATGTAAATGTCTTCTGTATCAGTAGATACCCACATGTTACCGTATCCTGCTGAACCACTTCCGTACATTGGAGAGCCTGGTTGAGCAGCCTCTAATCCGAACTGTGTAGTAGTCATCCATGAATCTGCTACGATATCATTAGTACCGTCTGTCATGTCTTTCTGTAGTGCCCATCTTGTTTCTGATGAATCTACACCTAAAGCATATGCCTGACTTCCTGAACTGTTCTGTACTAAAATACCACCGTCTACTGGTAGAGTAGATCCTGATGCAAATAATGCCCATCTATCTTCGATGAGAAGATTCTGAGTCTCTAATACTGTAGTGTCACCGTTTACAATAAGATCTCCTCCTACTGTCAAGGTGTTAGTAATTACTACATCATCTGGTAAACCTATCTGTAAAGTATTAGATGCATCATCAAATGTTACTTCTACTTCGTTAGCTGTACCACTTACTATTAGTACATCTTCTAAGAGATCTATCGATCCTGAGAACGGAGCTGAACCTGATACTGCAGAAGATCCTGAAATCTTCAATGTAGTAACTAATCCTGTCAATCCTGAACCGTCTCCTACAAATGAACCTGAGAAGATAGAACCAGAGATAACTGGTACACCTGTTACATCCCAGAATGATCCTGATGCACTTCCGTAAAGTGATCCAGAGATAACTGTCGTTCCACCGTTTAGAGTAGTACTCCCGTTTAGGACTGAGTCACCGTTGATAGTAACTGTAGTAGTACTACCTGAAGCTGATCCAGTGAATACTGTACCGCCATCGAAAGTAGAATCACCTACTACTCCTAAATCTCCTGTGATGTTAGTAGGACCTGCAATGTCTAATGTTCCTGTTACTTCAGTAGATCCTGATAATACTGTTGATTCTAATACTGTAAGATTCTTGACTGTTAGGTCATCTATCTCTCCAGTGTTGTGAATGTTGATAATATTACCACTAACCTCTAAGTTGATACCATTAGATCCTGAGAAGATTAGATCTTGAACACTAAGGTCAATAGATCCTGAAGATCCGTTTGATCCAGAAACACCGTGACTGTTAGATGCTGTAATGTTCAATAAAGGAGTTACACCTGTTAGTTCAGATCCATCACCTGCAAAACTTCCTGAGAATTTAGAACCCGATACTGCATCAACTTGTGTTAGATCCCAGACTAAAGGACCTGGTGATCCTGATGCATATGCTGCAGTTACTGAACCTGATAGTATCGAAGAGTTGAGGACTACTAAGTCGTCAATAATCAAATCTTCTACAGATTCTGATAAGTGGAAGTGAATTGTGTTTCCTGATACCTCTATCTCAATACCATTTGATCCTGATAGAAGTAAATCTTGAATACTTAGATCAATAGATCCTGAAGTATTAGAGTTACCGTCAGAAGCAGTAAGGTTTAGAACAGGAGTTACACCTGTTAGCCCTGAACCGTCTCCTACAAATGAACCAGAGAAGATTGAGCCTGAGAGTACCATCTCTCCTGTAGCACTACCACTGAGTGGAACGTACTGTAAGATATCGTCTGTACTCAGAGCACCGCTAGTGCTGGTAAAGACGATTCTATTATCTGTTAGTGCCGAGCCAGTTATCCCTGCTAGGTGTGCTTGGGATCCACTGACAATGACTTTTTTCCAACTAGCCATATTGTTATTTTATTTGTTTTTATTACAAGTTATTAATAAATAGAATAATCTTTATGAAAATCCTAAAAAGTATTCATTGTTAGTATACAGTAATCCTCCAGCTACTGCTTCTGGTGTTCCTATTGATTCTCCTAACACTACTACTCCGTCTGTATTTACCTCTATCGACCTGCTGATGTAAGCAGAATAAGGAGTGTCAATAATCAAGGCTGAAGTACTAACTGGTGCTTCAATAAATAAACTTCCACTTATTCTCGCACTACCAGTAAATGGGAATGGGAAAATATCTAAAGTGAAAGAACTACTGTCTGCTGCATTGAATGTTAGAACATTATGATCACCAAACTTCTCTACACTTCCTGTAATAATGAAAGCATCACTACCAGTAGATAAAGTGATCTCCGACCAACTACCAGTAATAGTAGGATCCGTAGCATCAGTCAATACAAAGATAGAGTTTACATCTCTCTGGTAAACTGTCAAACCCTCGTAAACATTGTTCACAGAGAAACTCAGACGAGCTCCCTGATCTTCTACCGATATCCTCGAGTCAACTGGTTCGTTATTGGTTATCCTAAATCCCTGTGGTAATACAATCGCCATCTTATGATAAAGTGTAAGTTATGCTTGTTCCTGAATATCCCGACTGGAGTTGATTAGTTTTGTAAACTTTGTAGTCTCCAACTATTGATGATGTGAAAGCATTTAGTACATCAAATCCTCCTGCTACTATGGTAACAAGATCTGCTTCTAAAGCATCATAAACAATGTAATGATACTTGTCCTGTGTCCATGCAATAACTCCATCATCACCACTTGGGGATGTAACTCCTTTGTCAATAGTACCAATACTACCTCCTAAAGAAGTATCCCAATATGCTAAATCTAATAACTCTCCTTCACTGAAACTTGATGATGGAGAAGCTCCATATCTAACACTGATGATCTTAGTGTAGGTTTCAGTATCATATTTTTCTACTTTCAAATCTGGAATATTCAATCCAGCAGATGAACTGTAGCTTGCTGTCGCACTAATAAGTATGTCTGCTGATCCAGTGTTTGAACCAGTTACAGGATAAGATCCAGAAGGATTGAAGAGTAGAGTATCAAATAACCATCCATTAGGATTTCCTTCTGATCCTGTGATAGCAATACTACCTGTTGCTCCTACTTCAATCTCATTATCATCTGCTCCTAACTGAATAGTAGGTGTTACGATTAGTGTAGGATTAGTAGGTTCAGCTTTAGATACATTCCTTATTATGGTTCTCTCTGCAGTGTACAAAGTACCATCTAAAGGAGATGATGCAGTGTAGTACAAGGAGTAAACCTTGGATCCTGTTGATGTGGTATTGAAGCTGATATTCTGACCATCTGTGGTTCCGTCTACTAATACATCTCCTTCATATAAAGATGCTGATACTAAACTGTATCCATTGTTTAACCAGTTAGCTACTACTGTGTAGTTATCAGGCTGTTGGTTGAATCTATTGTAGTTCCATCCTGTTACTCCTAAGGCATACACTAATGGTTCCTCTGGAGTACCAAATGTAAGTGTTAGTTTACCATTGACAAAGGTTACTCCTACATTCTCATCATAATCGTTTACTTGAATGCGTGTGAGGTCAAATGAACCAGTAGAACTACCTGTATCATAGTAGATAGATGATGTTTCTGCATATGAAGCAGTTACTGCATAATGTGAATAGGATGCAGTGTGAGCATAAGATGCTGTTAGTACTTCTAAATCAAATGTAGATCCATCTCCTTTTTCAAAGATAAGTAAACTACCTGATACTGATCCTGTTACTACAAAACTACCTGTGTCAGTAACTAAGTCAATACCAAAGGTTGAATCATCACCTTTTTCAAAGATAAGAGTACTTCCTGATAGAGATGCAGAAACTACAAAGCTTCCTGAGTCTGTTTCTGGTAATACTAAATCAAATGTTGATAAATCATTCTTCTCAAAAGTAAGAGTACTTCCTGATAGAGAAGCTGAGATCAAGAAACTTCCACTTGGAATAGGTGCGCTAGTTGCAGCAGAGGCATAATCAATATCAACCTCATACAGTTCATTGATTACTGCTGGTATCTCATCTCCATAAACATTTCTTACTTCAAATGTAAATGTAGAATATCCAGGAGTAACATCTGTTACCTCTTTAGCAAAATAATCACCAGTAGTGTAGTTGAAGAATCTCAATAAAGATCCTGTTGCTACTCTGTAGTAGTAATCTCCTTTGTTTATATATCTGTAATCAACATTGTTGATAGAGATTTCAGTAGCATCATAAATAGAATCTGCATTGATACCAAATCCTCTCAATGAAGCATCTGCTCCATCTGTTCTCTCTAACCTGTAGGTACCATCTGGTGTACCTTGTCCTGTTAGAGTAACATTGAAAGAAGAACCATCACCTTTTTCAAAGTTTAGAGTACTTCCTGCTAAACTTGCAGTTACTATTAGACTACCTGTATCACCAGTTCCTGATGGTAATACTAAATCAAAAGAAGTACCATCTCCTTTCTCTAAAGTTAGTAAACTACCTGAAATACTTCCTGTGATAAGGAAACTACCTGTGTCTGAAATAGTAGAAGAAGGTAACTGAATATCAAAAGAAGAACCGTCACCCTTTTCAAAGTTTAGTACACTTCCTGAAATACTTCCTGTTACTACAAAACTTCCACTGTCTGATACACTACCTGTTGGTATCTCTAAATCAAATGTAGATCCATCTCCTTTTGTGAAAGTAAATACATTACCAGAAACACTTCCAGTAACCATAAAACTTCCAGTGTCAGAAGAACTACCAGTTAAAGGTGATAGATCAAGTATTGTATCTTCATAAGCACCGTTTGTAAGAACAAGACTATTACCTACAAATACTGCTTCTACAAACCCTGATCCTGTTAGAGATGCAAGTGAGAGATTATCTGTACTATTATCACCATAGGTGACTGATAGAAGATTACTACCTGTATCAAAAGAAGCACTGACAACAAATGATCCTGTATCTATTGATGAAGATACTGATCCTGTTGCTAATGTGTAAACTACTGAACTACCATCTCCTTGTACAAAAGTCAACTGTGAGGTAGAGGAATCATAACTACTGGATACAAGGAAACTTCCTGTATCACTTGATAGTACATATGATCCAGTATCTTGTGTTATGTCTATCTGTAACTCTAAAGGTGATCCAGATACAGGGTGTAAGTAAATAGTACTTCCTGATACTGATCCAGATACAATAAATGATCCAGATTCAACAAATGCACTCTCTATCTGAGTCTCTATTACTTTAGATACTCCTCCTAATCCTATTACTGCGTACCCTGTGGTAGCACCTGCAAAGACTAAGTCAATGTTATTGTTATCTACTACTGTTGTAGTAGTTGGAGTTACAACATCATATCCTGATCCATTCTCTTCATAAATCTGAATAAGAACATCCTTAGAATCTAAACTATGTGAGATAGAAAAGTTTGTAGATCCTGTGAATGGGAATCTTTGATTTGGGAATAAGTTGATTGGTAACTCATGTGAGTAGGTACTTCCATCTCCTTTTTCAAAGGTAAGAGTACTTCCACTCAAAGAGGAAGATACAAGGAATGTTCCAGATCCTGAAGCATCTGATACTACCTGTCCTACTGATGCACTGAGTGCTAAAAAGTTAGCATCTAACTCCTGGTGAGTTAGTGGTGCACCTTTTTCACTTCTTAATGTTAAGTTGATTGCCATTCTACCTTCAGGTTTTTAATAAATAGTCCTACTATCTTTAGACTCCTACAGTTCATCTACTCTTCTTTCTATCTCTAATCCAAAACTAACCTGTGCAGTAGAGTATGCCTTTTTAGAATGTGCAATACTCTGGTTGATAGTCTCTGGAATAATGTATCCATTCATCTCTAGACTGAAGGTGGTTTTTACAGATCTATCCTGACCTGTGTTTAGTTCTACTGAAGTTGCAAAGGAATCTATCTTAGATCTAAACTGAAACTTAGAAGGATCTCCCCAGTAACTATCTGCAGCAAAGTTTACACCCTCTACAATCTTATTCATTTGTTCTACATAATCAGTCCAGATAATACATTCATACTGAACTGTTACATAATCAGGCATGACTACTACAGCATATTCCTTTACAGGTTTTCTGTTGTTTAGTCTTGCGAATCTGTCATAAATATTCTTTCTTGAGTAACCCTGTTCAAATAACTGTACATTACTTGCATTGTTACCATCTAACTTATTAGTTAGACTTCTATTCTTTTCAAATCCAGTTCTCCTAAACATAATCAAAGGTACCTGAATCTTTCCTTCTTTATCTCTGTAATATCCATCAGCTTGTACAGATTTCCATCTCTCTGGTGATCCATAAATAATAGGTACATTTAGTTTACTACCATTCTGTACCACTGAAGGTCTTATTACATTATTAAAATAGTAAGCTATTGAAGTATCTATGTCAGTTAGACCTACAGAAAAAGGTTTACTGTCTCCTGTTAGAGAAGTATCATGACCCCTGTTCTTTTGAGTAGAAGGAGTACCTAACTCCTTTTGTACTGCTTGAGCTGGAGTTTGTGGTGTAGGCTTTTTTGTTGACATTACTTTTTGTACTTTCTATTGAAGTGAGTTCTGTAACCTCTCTTGAAAGAGGCAAACTCTTCAAACAACTCTTCTAATCTTGAATCTTCAGGAAACTCTCTGATAGCTTTCTTGAAGTCTTGATAAGCTGTTTCAATAGACTTATTTACTCCAGATAAAGGAGTGTACTCAACCTTCCAGGACATCTGACCTGTTTCATCATCAGTGTCATAATGTTTGGTTTTGAAATCAGGGTTACTGTTATCCCAGTTTTCTTCTCTTATGATGTCTGCTAGTTTCATAATCTCTGTTTAGATAATCCTACTCTGTCTGCTCTTGTCATGTGAGTCTTACATAAGAAAGAAACACTTGTTCCAAACTTATCATTTCTCTCTTCTAACTGATAGTTGTTGTCTCTACCTAAGAAGAACTGATTCTCAATAACAGTGTCTACTTCATAGAAGTTGTTATGCCATTCAATAATATCTCCAACTTCAGGAACCACATCAGCTTTTACCATATGGTCTCTCAAGAAGTTGTAATCTACTAACTTAGAGTAATCTGAGCCAAACTCACTATCCTCTGTAGATCCTTGTTGAGTTTCTATTCTACAGTTCAACTTTACTGCTGGTAGATAAATCTTATCAGTTGCCTCTCCATAAAGATTGGCTGATGTATCTCCTAAAGATATCTTATGATACAGGATCTCCTGTTCCATAACATCTCCTAAGAGTTCAGTATTTATCCTACTGAATAAGTTAAAATCTCTTCTACTGCCGAATAAACTCATATCTCTTTTCCTTCAATATGCCTTTCAGAGTATTTGAAAGTTGTAATATCAGGTATCTGTTTCAAGGCTGCATCTCTAACCATATCAAAGGTTTCTTTAGCAGACTTGGTTGTTATCACTTTTATCAGAATCAAACCCTGTGGTCTGGAATCTGATTTATCACTCTTATTGTTTGCTACATCAACATAAGGTAGTGCTCTTACTATCTTTAGTAGATCAGAGATCTTAGCATCTTCCTTGTACTTGATGAAGAATAGAGTTTCATATTGTGTGAAATCTGCCATTACCCTACATAAATGGTTAGTGGGATTCCATTCACAATCTCTTGTGTACTTCTAGCTTCTCCAGCTTTTCTCTCTAACTGTGCTGTTCTGGAGGATTGTTCTAACATCTCTCTCAACTGTAATAATAACCTCTCTTGCTCTGTTCTAGCATCTGCTAAAAGGTCTGCTTGATTCAAAGTAGCTTCTGCTCCAGGGATTGGAATAGTAGTGTACTTTCCTCTTACATATCCTAATAACTCTTTTGCTAATGCTAAAGTGTAGTTGTAAATCCAATGTCTACCTACAGAGTTGATGTCTGCATAAACAGGGTTCTCATAAGGTACCTCTCCTACATTAGTAATAAGGCCATCTCCGTCTACAAATCCTGCATTAGCTTTCTCTACATCTTTGTAGTATTCAAAGAACATCTTTCCTCGTGTCTTTGGAATAGGGAAGATCTTTAACCTATTGTTTATTAGTTCAAAAGAATAAGCAGATCTTCTGATCTGATCGTTGAACTCAATAGCTTGAATCTTTAGAGCATCAAAAGATGCTGGCATCAATAAGAAGTTTACACCTGGTGAATATGATCCAAAGTCAAATGCATCCATCAAAGACTGAACACCTGTACCTGTTCCTGCATAAGGATCAAAGTACCTCAAGATAGCAGGAGGTGATTCATAAAAGACTTTTCTTACTTCAATACTTCCTGTAATACCTTGCTCTAATGCCCAGGCATCTAAGTCATACTCCTGTTGATCTACAGCAACATCAAAAGCTCCTGTGTACTTAGTTACCTTACCTCCTACTTCTGCTTCTGTACCATACTGATCTGTAATACTGATGATTCTATCTAACGAAGAGTTTATTAACTTATTGTTAGCTGTTCCTTCTGAAGAAGCTCCTTCCATGGAGATGAAGTTCTCTCTAATCTTGTATTGGAAAATCTCATTACCATAAATGGTTACTGCTTCTTCAAAACAAGCATAATAAGAGTTAGCATTCAACTCTACATCTAACTGTAAATATCCTAACCTTGTTGCACAGTATCTTATGACTTTATCAGCATCTACCTGAAAGTCTAAGTCATTGTCATAAAATGCAAATGGAGTGTCTCCAGGAGAGAATGATTGTGACCCTTCCCAAATAACAATATCAGACATAGTAATAGTTTGTTAATAAATAGATTACAAGAACTAATCCCTGAAGGTTTGATAAACTTCTAAAATAGGAGTAACTATCTCATGTCTGTGGTTCCTCTCTAAAGTAAATATCTTGAACCCTGGTACTGCTTCTTCTATTCTTGATAAGAAAGAGAATCCAGTATCAGATCTCTTCTTTAGATCTATCTGTGCAATGTCTCCACATACCACAACTCTACTTCCTTTTCCTAACCTTCCAAGTACAGCTTCCATCTGACTGTGAGTAACATTCTGTGCTTCATCAACAATAACAAAACTCTTTACAAAAGTTCTACCTCTCATAAAAGCAAATGGTACAATCTCAATATTACCTAACTCTATCTCTTTGTCAATCTTTTCTTTATTGTACAATGCATAGAGATTGTGATAGATAGGAGCTAACCAAGGATCCATCTTCTCCCTAATATCTCCTGGTAGGAAGCCAATATCTTCTTTAGATACTGTTGGACGCGTAATAATAACCTTCTCTACTTCCTTTCTGAATAAAAGGTCTAATGCTACCTGGGTTGCTACTAAAGTTTTTCCTGAACCTGCCATACCCTTCAAAATAGTAACTGGGTTATCTAAGATGATGGATTTTGCTTCCTTCTGTTCATCATTGAGTTGCAATTGAAACCTGATAGGACCTTTTGGTTTCCTCTTTGCCTTGAAGACTGCGTCTTCGTGGTGGGCGTTCTTTGCCATAACATAATAACTTTATTGTTCTAATATAAATAGAAAGATAGACAAAAGAAAAGGGGACCGAAGTCCCCTAATCTAAAAGTAATATCTAAAGTATATCTTAGATAGTAGTAAGACCTGCTACTTTGATCTTTCCGTAAAACTCGGGTCTGATCATTTTCTTCGCATATCTCGTCATGAGGCCCTTTCTCGGAGTAAATGTGTCCGGATCGTAAACTAAAGGAGTCATCATCAATGGAACGTAAGGAGCATAAACTGCACCAGTTTCCAAGAACTGAGATCCTCTGTAACCTAACAAGACTTGATTCTCTGTCATGTATGGGTTTTTGTATACTTTGAAACGACCGTTCAAAGAACCTACTTTCTGTACACCGAAAGCGAAGTCTAACTTGTCACCGTCAGTTGAAGCAGCATATCCTGGAATACTTTCCAATACAGTTGCTACTGTTGGAGAACATACTAGGAAGTTAGCACCACCTCTAAGAGTCTTCTGGTGAATCTTGTTAGATACTTTCTGAATCTTAGTACCTAAAGTTTGGAACCACTGACCTTGCGTGTTGTAGAAGTCAGCAGTAGTGTCTACAAATGCAGAACCGTTCCATACTTTGTTGTTTTCAGCAGACCAGTAATCTTCTGTTGCTGCGTCAGCAATCAACATGTCTAAGATCTCTAGATCAATCTCCATTGAGATGTACTCACTCAACATTGAAGTCAACTCAGCCTCAGCATCAATACTGTGGTAAGCGTTCAAGTCTTGTGCGAATTCTGGAGTCCACTGTGCTTTCAACTTTCTAGTCTTAGCAACGATTGCTTCAGAAGCAAGCTTTACATCGATAGTTGGGATAGTGATAGAAGTATCAACTGCAGCAGAAGAATCTGCTTCGAAGTCACCTCTACTGTTATCAGCAGGTTGCTTAGAGTAGTTTACTGCATCAATAGTTGCACCTACACCACCGTCTACGATGAAAGCAATAGAGTTACCTTGAATTCTTGTGAACTCAGGAAGTAAACCTGCAGCATCTACACCACTAACAGCTGTCTCTTATACACATCTCCGAGCCCACGAGACAGGCAGAAATCTCG
>ENA-OSIY01000818-OSIY01000818.1-marine-metagenome-genome-assembly--contig:-NODE-818-length-17009-cov-6.441295_pt1 | contig 17009 bp, 18 predicted proteins | sample MGYA00237884_ERZ534233 | MGnify/ENA primary metagenome ERZ534233 (study PRJEB26412, sample SAMN06343840) | marine metagenome | isolation source: estuarine water | place: USA: Columbia River Estuary... | reverse complement strand
TATTAAATCATTGAGGTAAGTTTGGAAATGCAACTTCGTCAATATTATCAGTATCTTGATGACCTGCTAGTAAGTCCCTTAATGCTTGTCTATATGTTTGCCATTCTGTTTTTTTAGTATCAGATAAAGGGCAATCATTTAGTTGTGTCCAATCTGATTCTTTTAATAATGCATTTCTTTTATTTCTCAGTATTTCTAAAATATTATCAGTTCTTTGTATTGCTTCACCACTAACAACTTTATATTCATTAGGTTGGTAATCGCCTTCAATAATACCTTGTCCTTCTAGCAACCCTACTTCATTAATTTGTGCAACAGTAGAGGTTGAATGTTCTATTTCACCAGTTTGTAAATTGTATATAGTAAAGATATTCATTATCGCGTGTTATCCATCATTACATTAAGTGAAAGCTGAGTATGATTATAACTACCTGAAAAATATACTCTCCAATAAACAGTAGATTGAGATGTAGATAGTGTAGTTATCTGACCAGTATAAACGTATGTATATCCTCTATAAGTACCAGCGTTCCAATATATATTTGTATTACCATTTGCATTAACCCAAGTAGAATTATCTAAAGAATATTGAACCCTACCACCACTAACATTACCAAGAACTCCTGAGAAAATTGCTACATATCCTGCATTATCTCTAACTTCAGTAATTGTTATTGCAACAAATGCAGCATTGCTTCCTGTATATTCTGAGGTTCTTTGTACATAAGACATACCATCTCTAGCTAAAGGAAATTTTGTACCTGCTGTTACATGGCTAACAATAGTAGAACTAACATTATCAAAGCTCTTAACATTAAGAGTATCAACATCAATTCTATCACCAGTAATTGTTCCTGAAGCTATATTATTAGCTACGATTGTATTAGCTGCTATCTGATCTGTTGTTATGCTTCCATCAACAATTAAGTCTCCATCAATATAATTACTTATAGCTGAAAAAGAACTACCATCATGCTTGTAAGCAACTTGTGCATTAGTATCTGTTCTGCTTACAACAACAATATCATTAGCTTTTGGGTTTCTACCAAATGCAGTATTGAATTCAGAATCAGAAGGAGCTGTAGTGGCATTACTTCTTTCATATCTTAGCGTAGTAGGGAATATAGCACTTGAACCAAGATTGCTACCACCAATAGTTCCTACACCTAAATTACCACCGCTATAAACAACTGTAGTTCCATCTACATTAGTTAATGTAAGATTTCCTGTTACTGTTGCATTAGTTGCTGTTACAGAACCATCTAAAGCTACCCTAAAAGGCGCACTAGCAAAAGTATTATTTCCAAGATGTATTCCATCTGCTGTAGATAAAGATATTCTAGTAGCGTTAGCTCCTGCTATTAAAGAAGTAGAGCCAACAGTAAAACCACCAATACTTCCTGTATCAGCAGATATTTCTCCTGCTATATCTAAATCAGAGCCATCAAACTTTAAATAATTGGTGCTAGTTCCAATGTTAAATTTAGGTGTACCACCATCATTACCCAACCAAAATCCAGTAGTTGTATCTGTATATCCTGACTTAGCCTGTTTAACAGCCATGCCTGAAGCTGTACCTAAATTAAGCTCACCAGTTGTAATCTTATTTGCACTTAAATTATTAACTTTTGCATCTGTAACAGCACCATCTTGTAAATCACCAGTATAGATAGGCTCTTGTGCTACAGAAAATGATAAAGCTGAAGAAGGGTTGCTTTCAGAACCTACACTATTAATTGCTGTAACTGTTGCTGTATAACTTCCTACAGCTAATAAATCTAAATAAACATAGTTATCATTTACTGTCTTATTAACAACTGGCTTTGCGCCACTATCCAAAACTGTAGCTCTATATAAATCAACTGGATAATCTGTATTTTCAGTCCAAGTTAAAAAAGCTCTAGGATTAGAACTGTCACTATCTGTAAAAGCTAATCCTGTTGGTACTACTAATTCAAAACCTGTAGGTGGATCAGATTTAGGTGGTACGCTTTCAACTGGTGGTATTTCCCATGTATAAATATCAATATACTCTATTGCTCTAACAGCTATTAGTCCATTTGCCTCTAAGTCCATAGTTTCAATTCTAAATAATTTGCTTGATAGACCAAGACCAGCATAAGTAACTGTAATAATTGATCCTACATTAACTTTATATAATTCAGGCGTTGCCATAAAGTTAATAGAGGTTTGATATCTTGATCTAGCTAATACAGCCTTACCCATATTCCAAGCTACATAAGGTGATACTGCTAATGGTGCTGATACTTTAACTTCTAATTCTTCACCACCATCATCGTCTTTATAAGTAGAGGTACTGTTATTGTGATAAATAGTAGCGGTGTCTTGTTCATAACCTTGCGCGCCATTAAAGAACTCAACTACAACCTTATTTGCCCTATTATCTTTATTGCCATAATCAATAGATATGCCATCTATAATATGATCGTCTGTAACTGTAAATTCTGAAGAACCAGTATCTTCAATTAATAATTCATATTTACCATCAACATAATTGAAAATACCACGCATATTGCCAAGAAGCTCTTTAGCATTTTCCATGACATTTTTATTAGTATCTATTACACCATTACAATGAAAGCGTTTTGATTTAACTAAAGAAGTGCCACCTTCATCATCATAATCATTATCAAATTCATCATCTATAATTATTATGTTTTGTTGGGTTTGACCATAAAAAGCATTTCTTTGAATATCAGTAATTGTTTTTTCATCTATGATTAAATTTCCGCTACTATCTTTTAAAAATAAAGCATCTCCTAGTTTATATTTAGACCATTGAGATTCATTAGAAAAGGTAACTTGATTAGAGCCACCACTAGCACTCCATGTAGTAGAAGCATAAGAACCATTAAAATCAGGCGTATCAACTAATGTATCAGTTAGAACTGCTGCTACTCTAAAAGATTCTAAATCTAAATCGCTAGCTGTTAATCCTTTACCATACTCATCGTTTGTAATATAACTGAGGAAACAGCAAGCAGCATTATCATTCCAAGCATAAGTAGATGGTGTTGCTAATCTTTGTGAACCGCTACCACCTGTAACTGTTGAGTCAAGTCTTGGATCGTAAACCTTTTGTCCTTTTACAACTACAGTTAATTGCGGTACGCCTTTAAAAATTGCCTTAGTATCGTATTCAAAGGCACACGCAATATAAGTTATGCCATTTAATTTATGCGCTGTAGTCCACTCACTAGCTACTGAAGCTCTAAGCATTGGATCAGCAGTCTGTGAGGTTGCGCCATGATGTAGATTAAATACAGCCCTGTATCTTTTAGTTGGATCAGTACCACCACCGCCAGCAACAGCATTGCCATTATTAGCTCCAACCTGAGATGCAGTATTAAGGCTACCTGCACCTGAACTTATTTTGTCTGATCCTATATACCAACCATCTCTAAATCTACTTGGATCAGTAATAGGGTTTCCATCAAGCTCTATTGTTCTTCCTTCTATTTGTTCACATTCGCCAACTGATAAAGCATAAACAATAAATAAATCTTTACTTCTATTAGAAGCAGTATCCATATACACAATTTGCGCGCCAACTCTACGTCTACCATAGATAACAGGTATCTTTCCACCTGCTGCTGTTTTGTTTGCAAGTATGTCTTGACCTTTAGCAAGCATATCTTTTGCTTGAGAAAAGTTTTTAATACCTATTAATACTGTGGCTACTCTAAATACTGTTGATACAAATGAAGCAACAGCTTTAGTTCTAGCTACAAAAGAACCTATGGCTGAGAAAACTTGCATTGGAGACATATTAGCTGCCCCACCTTACATCTGATTTAGTTTGTGTTGCATATTCAAGACCTTTATCGCCTGAAGAAAAGTTTTGTTGAGATTCATCTGAATAATGTCTGCCCTTAGTTAAGTTCCAATTACTCCAATGATTAGCAACTACAATACTAACTGTAGAATCTGAAGTGCTTTCAGCTATAGAGACTGATCTAATTTTGCCTGTAAAGTAATTAATAGCACCAACTAAAGCATCGCTAGAATCCATAAAGGCTATATAAACATTTACAGATTTATCTATGTAAGCACCAGTATTAATTAATGCTCTTACTTCATCTGTTACATTTGAAAATGTAATATTCATTTCATCTACTTTTAATTCACCTGTTTCTTGCGTAGTATCTACTGCTAGATAAGAACCGCCAGCTTGATATGTTTCTGAGTTGTAAGTTATGTTTGTATAAAAATCTGTAGCTCTGATAACTGTTGATAAATTTAGCTCAACAAGAAAAGCAATTTTATTAGCTTCTGCTGAAACTTGAGTTTGCAGAGCTGTAGATAAGCTCCTACCCATTAGACTACAACCTCGCGCACTTCAAATGAGATGCTGTAAAAGCCTGAAGCATCTGTTGAATAGCTAATTTCTCCTGTAGATAAGTAAACTGTAAATTGTGGCTTGTTTACTGTTATTGCTTCGTTATTTGCAACAGCAGCCACTAATGGCGGTGATATAGTTATAGAAGCAGCTCCGCCACTAGCTGTAATATCGTCTGTAACCATATAAACTTTAGAATGATTAGCAAATTTAATTAAATCACCTGCTCTTAATGCATTATTAGTATGGGAAAAACCATCTGAAGCTATAGCAGCATCGCCAGCAGATTGTGCGCCAACAACTAAAATATCAGTTTCAGAATGGCTTGTTCCTTTATTGTTTAATGGATAACCAATTAAAAATGTTTCAAACATACCTTTTTGTTTTTGTAAAAATGCAAATATAGCTTGAGCTTCTAGTTGTTCCATTGGTGGCATTGAAACTGTAAAGGTAAAGTATTGACCACCTATTTGCCTTACTTGTCTTTTGCCTGATAAGGTCTGATTAATTAAAGTAGGTCTATTGTCTTGAAAAGCTAATGCTTGAAAGTTTGGACTTGTTGGAAATGTACCACTCATTATGTAACTCCCATTCTTCCTCTATTATTCATTGCATTATTGATAATAGAAGTTATTAAACCTTTTCTTGATGCAAGCAATTCATCGAAGCCTGATGCATCTACTGTTGATATGTTGAAATTAACTGTTGGTGCTGATTGCACACTCTGTCCTTTTGTATGATCTATAACAGTTTCATTTGGATGTAATATGGCTGGGAAACCACCCCTACCATCAACACCACCTGTTCTAGCACCCATTCCTGTATAACCACCACCATCAAAAGTATCAGTAAATGGATCACCACCATCTGGAAACATTTGATTCCATTCCCTAATACCAGCAGGACGATCACTTAAGAATGGCTCAAAACCGCTTAAAAAAGTTCTAAATGGATCAAGTAGCTGTGCTGTAATGTATTGCTGTATTGCAATTCTTATTAATTGATCAATCACATAATCTGCAAAATCTTTAAATGATAATTTTCCTGTCTTTAATCCTTGAACTATAGAATCTTCAAATTTCTTCATTGAATTTACTGCAATAGTGTCTAAAGTTTTACTGACAGCATTTAGGTTATCTTTGAAAGCAATAATTGGGTTTGTTCTATCTAGTTCATTATTTGATTCTACTAAAGCTTTTGTAAATGCATCTTGCCCATCTCTTAAATCTTCAAGAGTAATCATGTATTTACTTCTTAATATATCAGCAACTGCTTCAGCTCTTTCACCATAATCTGAAGTAGCGTTTTTTGCATCAAGAGTTTTACCTTTGTTATCTAAAATTTTAGCATTTAAGCGTTCAATTTCATCAGTTGTATCTTTAAAGCTAAGATTAAGTAGTGTTTTATTAAAATCTAAAACAGTTCTTTCAAACTCTAAAAATTTAATTTGTGCCTTTTGAAATGTAGCAAACAATGTATCACCAAAATTGCCTATTGCAATTATGCTTCTTGCAGCAAACTCAATTATACTATTTTGCACCATTACAGCTACGCCATCTATGCCCTCGTATTTTTCAATTATTGCTTCAATCTTTTCGGCTATTGTTTTCCGCATTTCTTCAAAAATTGGTAGAAAACTAGCAGAAACATTATTAACAAAAGAGCCAATTTGCATTTTTATAACACCAACAGCATCATTAAATTCTTCAACACGCCTTATTGTTTTGTTAGAAAGAATTAAACCTAATCTCTCTGCCCTATCAATAAATTGATCTAAACCTTTTTCAGATAAATCTTCAAGCGCACCAGTTAATAAATTACCTTGTCTACCAAATAGATTAGCTAAAGCTGTTGCTTTTTGCGTTTGACTTCCAAGATTACTAATACCACTTGCTACTTCAGCTAATAACTGATCTGTTGATTTAAAATTACCATCTGAAGTTTCAAGCTCAACACCAAGAGCTTTAAAAATATCTTTCATGGTCTTAAGACCTCTTTGTGCATCACCAACACTTCTTGCAAATTTTACAAGAGCTTTATTAGCACCTTCAATATCTGTACCTGATTCTCTAGCAGCTAAATGAAAAGCCTGAATAGTATTAGTAGCGATTCCAGTCATTGTGGAAGTTTTACCAATAGCGTCTATAAATTGAAAAGATTTGTTTACAAGTACGCCTAAAGCTGCAGCAGAAGCAACAGCAGCTAAACCAACACCAGCAACACCCTTAGAAGCGCTTTTAGCAGCACCACCAACGCCTTTAAGACTTTTAGTAACTTTATCAAAAGCTGCTTTAGTCTTATCTACTGCTGTTAATTCAAACTTTACTTTTTTATTTGCCATTTTTTCTCTTTTCTTCAGCTAACTCTAAGTAAGCTATCCATCCTTGATATTCTTGGACACTAATTTCTTGAAGTTCCTCTAGGGTTTTTCCAAGTTTTTCAGCTAGTGCATATTGCACATATAAATTAGTATCCTCTGTTAGTTTTTTTTCGTGTCCTCAATAGAATCTTGTCCCATTATTTGTGTTGCGACATCTACTAATATTTCACGATCTACATTATTTAATAAGGCGTTCTTATCGCCTAAATCAAATAATTTATCTCCATTATCATCAAGTGCTTTATAAATTAATACATAAGCCATCATCGTAAGATCATCTTCTTTACTCATTTTATAAAGTTTAGAAGTCTCAGCTAGCGTTAATGGCTTAGAGTATATTTTTAAGGGTTTATCATCTTCACCCCACTCAGCAACTTCGATTACCTTTACATCTTGCTCTGCAAAATGCGCCTTAGCTCTCTCTATAGCTTTCATGGTTATACTGTTGCTGTAGTAATAGCGCCAGTTCCTTGAACTGAAATACTAGCTTCAACCATTCCATCAAAAGATGCTGAAATGTTTTTGCCAGTTACTAATGCTGTACCACTATAGTAAGTGTCTCCTGACGATGCGCCTTCAGGATACCACTTTAGCGTTACACTTGATCCAACAGCTAATGCTACTTGACCATTTGTATCAGTTTCATCCCAAAAAACATCTATTGATCCACTAAATGTAGTTAATGATGCTACGTATGTTCTAGCAGCATCACCCATTGAAGTATCTTCAATAGTGTCAGCAGTCTCATCTAAAGAGTAAGACTTAATCTCAGCTATAGCATTTGTTCCAACATGAACTGTGCCTTCACTTCCTTTATGTGTTGCCATTTTTTATTCCTCGTTTTTAGTTATTTTTTTTGAAGAAGATTTTATTGTTTGGGCTGCTTCTTCTTTCCAACCCTTTTCTTTAAAATATTCAACCTTAGTAGGGTGAGCATCTATAGAAACTTTACCATTTGGACTAATCATTTTCATAATTATTCTCCTGTTATACCGCTACATCAGGATTAGTTTCCTTGACATAGTAGTTGGTTAAAAATGTAAGGGAAACATACCCTAAAGGCTTTTCTCCTTCCGCGTTAAATTCTATTTCTGTACTTTCTAGGTAGCAGTCTTTAGCTAATCCACCTAGAGTTGTATCAGCAGCAATAGCTTCTTCAACCTCTTTGCTTATTGTATCAATAGTATCATCAAAGTTACTAGTAGCTTTTGCATATCCTTCTACAACTACTGATAATTCTCTACTCATAAGTCTATCAGTTCCTATAACAATAGGCTCAGAAGTTTCTGATTTAGTGTAAATAACTAAAGCTGGTAATGTTTCAAGCGGATACACTCTTGACTCATGTACTCTAGTTCCTGTAGTTGTTAAATTATTTAGTGTTGTACCAAATTTTTCTCTTATTTGTTGTCTTATATGGTTAGCCATTACTATATCTCCTCTAACATAAGAGCAGAAAATCCTGTTCTATCTTTTTGTATATTAACAACTGTATAGTTTTGAGCTGCTTTTAATGTATTGCCATCAACATCTTTTATAGCAAATACATTTAAAGTATCGCCAAATGTAATATTTGGAATATCTATTGTTCTACAATATGCCATTGGGTGTGTTGCTTCTACTCCAACACCTTCATCTTGCTCAACATATTCATTATTTAAAATAATATTTATAGTTGTTGCAGTTCCGCTATGTGTGAATACAGCACTAACACCATGACCAAAGCTAATATCAAAGTAAGCTGACATATCTTCTTCTGTTTCCATTCTGTATTGAGACATTATTGCTCCTCTAATACTAATGAAACCAAGCCTGTATTATCAGGCTCAACAGTTTTTATTAAAAATGTAGTTTCAGGCTTTAGTACATTGCCTTTATTTGTGGTAATTGCATTTACTATTAATTTATCTTCTTGAGATATATAGGGAACGTCTGAAGATTTAACTATTGCTCTTGGCTGATAACCAGCAACAGGTATAGTTCCGCCTTCAATATTAAAATATTCTTGATCTATAATAATATTAATGCTGTATGCATCGCCTGAATCAATATCAAACCAAGTATCAATTAATCCTGTTCTTTGATCCCATAATATTGATTGAACTTCAAAAAAAGTGGCTGTAACTCCATGACCTGTAGTTGTATCTAGGTATGAAGAAAAATCAGCAGCACTCTCAATAGCCATGATTTATTTTTTAGCTCTTTTCTTAGGAGCTGTAACCTCTGAGGTTTCTAAACCAACACTTCTATTAGACTTCTTGGCTTTAGGTTTTTTAGATGTTTCTTCAGCTTTATGGTAACCCACTAACTGATTTCCAATATCTTCGTTTAATTCAACAATATCGCCAGCAACAACTTTTTGCCCTGCTGCCATAGTGTCTTTTAATATTAAGTAATTTTTCATATTTAAGATGGTGGAGTTTCCCCCACCATTCCATTTAAGCATTGACTAATTAGTCGCTTGATTTACAGAAAGATACTGCGTGTCTTACAGCTACATCGCAAGTCTGAAGCGCAACCACTCTGATTGTTCCAGATTTTGAATGAGTATAAGGATCAACAGTAATATCAAGTGATCCATAAAGACCAATTAATAAATCTGCAAAGTTACCAAAGTAATAATCACCAGCAGTAACTTGGTTTGATCTGATAACATCATAGCCATTAATTTGACCATCATTACCAACTATCATTTGACCAAAGTTAGAAGCCTTATCTACAGTTTTTAGGTTACCCCAATCTGAAGGTTTAGCAATATATCTTAAGTTACCTTGTAATGCATTATCAGCAGAAACAGCACTTTCCATAGCTACTAGTTCAGCAAATGTAGGTACAGCAGCAGCAAATGTTGTTGTGTTAATACCTGAAGTTGCAGAAACACCAGTTGGCTGTCCTGAACTACCAGTACCAGCTAAAGCACCTAAATCAATAGCAGTAGCAATAGCTTCTGATAAATCATTTCTTACTAGGTTTTCAACATCTAAGCTAGATTGCTGAAGCATAAGTCTAGTCATTTCAGTATGTCCACCAATTACTTTAGGAGACATAGTTACTGATCCAACTGTAAACTCACTCTCACCACTATTACCACCTTCAGTTGCTATCCAAGCAGCAGCAGAAGCAGCAGTTTTCTTAGGTATTACAACATTTCCTTGTAATCCTCTAAGCATAGTAGCGCCAGCTTGCATTACTGAAGATTTGTTTCTTAATACATCAATAAAATCTCCACCTCTGTAGTCTTGAGCTACTAAAGATGCATCATCAGATGTGTTTAAGTCTCTTTTAACCCATGATCTAAGCATGTCTGAAGGCATCATAATACCTTGAGCAGATTTGCCTTGCTGTCTTGCAGCTTCGTTTGAACATTCAAATTCAAATGCAGCAGCTTCTTGCGCACGTCTATCTGTTGGGTTTGCTAAAGCATTGATAGCTCTCACTAGTGAGAATTCTCTTACTTCTTTTTCAGTCATTCCAATCTCTGAAGGAGTTTCTAAAGGAGTATTGTTAGAAATATTTTCTAATAATAAACCTCTAAATTCTTCAACAGAAGCACCATCTTTTATAGCTTGATTAGCTAAATCTCTTTTGTTGTGTCTTGCGCCAAGATCAATGATCTCTTTTGAATTCTTTTGGAATTCTTTTCTAGCTTCATCCACACTTTGAGTTCTAACTTCATCAAGATTAATTTCTTGTTTTTCGTTTTCCATTATTTTAACCTTTGTGTTTAATGTTTGTTTATCTTTAGAACGTCCAACTCCAACAAGCCTTGACTGGTCTGCTGGTACACTTACAGAAGATACTTCCATTGGTGTCCATTGCGCCTTGTAATAAGTCTCATCGTCTTTGTCCATTCTGCTTAGTTTATCGACTCTGTATCCAACAGATATATTCATTCTTATACCATCTTTTACATCCTCGTATACTTCACGTGCTAATTCACTTTTTCCAAAGCGAACTACTGCTGTTGTCCTTTTTGCAGTTTCGTCAAGTTTAAATTCTTCAATTACGCCTATTTGCTTAGTCATGTCGTGATCTAAGAGTAAGGGTGCGCGCCCTGACGCTATAAACTCCATGTTTATATCGCCTTCAGAATGTCCTAACACTTCCATGCCAAAACTTCTTTCAACAGGTTCTTCAGAAGAAACACCAATTCTTACTGTACGATTTTCTTCATCAAGATAAGAATGTTTTGATAAATCAATAGTTCTATATTTAATAGGCATATCAATTACATTTCTTTCTTTATCTTCTTCATCAATCATAGAGACTTCTTCAGTCATTTCTACTTCTTCACCTTCTTGTTCTACATCCTCATGTTTAGCAAACTCAACCACTACAGTATTGTCTGTTTCTGTTACATTGAGGATATGTCTATCTTCTTTATTCATAGTTTTCTCCTCTTTACCTTTTAGTAAAGGATGTTTTTCCAATTCGTTAGAATTGAAATCATTAAAATCCCTTATGGGATTAATCTTTGTTAAAGTGCTAAATTTATGTCCCACTTCAATATCTGTAGGTTCACCACTTCTATAAACTTGTATTAATGCAGCAGGATCATCTTCAGTTCCAGTAATAGTAAGTTCACTATTTGGAATGTTAATTTTCCCATCTCTTTCAATCTTTATTATTTTTCCCCTAGCTCTGCCACCAGCACTATTCCAACTGACAAAATCACCAATTTTTAATGCATCAGGCATCGTCATCATCTCCACCCTGTATCTTTGCTTCTACAGGTAGTTTTTGACCAAATGGTTGATAAGCTAGTTCAATATCATATTGTTTAGCTAATTCTATTTCTTTTTGATGCTGTTCAAATAATTCTTCTGTATCTCTACCATAACTAGCACTAATATCAGCATAAGTCATAGTTCCATTTTGCAAACCTATTACGTTGGCTTGCATTTCTTTTAAAGGATCAATCCAAGCAAATGATCTAGGTATGAAGTTTACTGATTTGGAAAATTTATTAAATTTACCCATTGGCAAGTTAATATAACCTGTTGATATAGCCATTTCTAACCAAGACTGAAAGACTGGGTTCACAAAATGCTCAATTACAAACTGTTGATAGATTTGATACATGCTTCTATCTTCTAAAGCACCCTGTCTAATGCTTGAATAATTAACTGAAGTAAGATCATTTGAAAGCGAATGGTATGAAATGTTTAAACCTGAAGCGATACTTCTTAAAACACTAGTTGTAAATGAATCAAATGCAGATGTTGGGTGGGTAGGATCAAACGATTTGAAGTCCATACCTGCTGGCAACTGTTCAAATACACCAGCTTGCGCGTTCATTGATGGATTGAAAGTATCAGAATATTCACCATCTCCAACATATCCATCTCCATCAGGAGAGGTAAAGAAACCCATTTTAGATGCGCCAACTCTTGCAGCTACTATTTCAGCTTCTAAATAACCATTTAACATCTTCACATTAGCCATTGCAGTAGCTACCAAAGAAACACCTCTAGTCTGTTCAGCTCTAGCAGGTAAGTAAGCATGGATAATCTCATCGGCTGGTACTCTAATGTGCTGATTTTGACTTAAATAATCTCTGTCATAAGGATGGTCTTTAAATAAATGATAAGCAACTGGTTTGTCATATTTATCTACCTCTACACCCATCTTAATGCGGTTTCCATTAATTTTATAAACATCATTTTTATTTTCGTCTAAATGATCTGCTTCTAAAAACTGTAATTGAAAGCCAAAGGGTGAGCTTGGTTCTTTTATTTTTCTTATTAGAACTTCACCATCTCTACATAAAGATTCAATAAATATCTTTTGGCAATCTAAGAACGACAATCTTCCATTGGTAGTACAATTTCCTAATTGCGACCATTCTTTCCAAGCTGTTTCTATGAGCTGATTAGCAGCTAAGTCTAATGAACCATTGTCATTTCTACTTTTACTGCTAATTCTTACGCCATGCTTACCGATAACATTAGATACCATTAAATTTAAGTATCTTGCAATATAGCTATCGTTCCTTGCTAATTCTCTTGCTCTATCTCTTAAAATTCTTATGTTATCTTTTATCTCAGCATCAGCGCTTGCAGAAGTTGTTAAAAAATCTGCAAAAAGCCTTCCAGTATTTGCACCTGTATAACTTCTAGCGTATGCCTTTCTTTTTTTATCTTTGGATGCATTTCTTCCAAATATATTGTCATACCAAGCCATTATGTAATCTTCCCAAAATTAACTTTTATAGTGTTGCCTGAACCTTGATTGTTTTTAATTCTTGCCATCTTTACTTCTTTTAACCATTCAGCTTTATATCTATCCTTGAAGGTTAATAGTTCATCTATAGACATCCTAGAAAGCGATCTGCCAGCAATAGACATTGAGGACTGATCCATTGATGCTCTGTTTTCAATAACAGCGCAAATTGAATCAAATACTATTTTTGCGTGACTTCTAACAGCATTATCTAAAATAGTGCTGTAACCATCTTCAATTATTAGCTCAACATTATCGGAAGTTCTTTTTATTATTGCATCCCATCTATAATCACCAGCAGTTTGCGATGTAGTGCTGGATGTAGAAATAATATATTCATTATTACTTTCAGTAGCATCTATAGTGAAGTTAGATGCAGTAGAGCCATCTATTAAATAGAATTTATACTTTAATGAATAAGCTGCTAATGGATAATCAGTAGATAGGTTTGGTTTTTTCCACGCCCAAAAATCACCTTTCTGCAAAACAGCAGGTACTTGAGATGGATAATTAGCTGAATCAAATTTGTTGCTCAAGCAAAAACCTCATAAATGTTATAGATATATCTATATCTAACACTAAGGTGCATAGCTGTAATGTCAATATTAAAAAGTTAATTAACCTCTATTTCCAAGAAGTAGCAAAATTACCGCGATTTATGCCTTTTTGTGGTCTATTTTGTGATTTTTCTCTTGGTTTAGACTCTTGAGTGAGTATTTTGTTCTCAATAGCTTCATAGTTAGGGTTTAAGATATAGATAGCTGCAAAGTTATATACCAATGTATCTAATGCTTCGTTTCTTGGTCTAACTTGCTTCCAAGCTAAAGTTTTTCTACCTCTAACAAATTTAGTGATCCTTTTTTCTGCTGTAAGCTGTTTAAAGTATTCTTCATCAAGATCAGAGCAGAAATGTAGTGTAGTTGTATCAGGTTCAGTAGATAATCTAGCAAAGATAGCTTCTTTAGCACTATCAGTACCAATACCATATAGAGCTGCTTTATTCTTACCAACATAACTAGGTCTATTTGCTATTGGCTTGCCTGCTACTGATAAACCCTTAACTGCAAATATTCTTCTAGCTTGTCTTGGCTTGGTAAATTGATAGACCATGTTGGTATGATGTCCACCTGAGTCAATAGTGCAACATGATATGGGTATTGATCTTTCAGATTCAGTTTTAAATCTTTTCTTTAAATAAGCATCTAAATCATTCCAAACATTCATAGCATTGGGATCACCCCAAAATATCTTGTAATCACAAACCCATGCTTCATAATTCTTACCCCAACCAACTAGCTGAAGCTCAAGACGATCTTTTTGTGTATCAACACCAGCAGTTAAAACTAAAACATCTTCAGGAATAGTGCTGTAATCATAATTTAATCTTCTTGCTAATAAAGTGTCATACTCAACAGCTTCGCCTTGTTCTTCCCAAGACTCACCTAATGCAGTATTAATCCAAGTCTTTAACATTTCAGGATTCTTTTTAGCTTCAAGGAATGATTTAGCCATATCTGCCCAAGTAGACCAAACAGAATATAGCTCTGATATATGAAATCCTGCTGTATCTGATTTAGGTGCTGAAGCTATCCATTCGCCATGTTTGAGCATCCATTGTTTTTTAGATTCATCTATAACTGCTCCACATTCACCGCAAGCATAATTAGCTGTTTCAGGTTTATCTTCTTCCCATACAACATTCTTCCATTTTAATACTTGCTTAACATTACATTCAGGACATGGCACATGGTAGTAGCGTTTATCTGATTCTTCAAAAGCAGTTTCTATTCTTGATAGTCCCTTAATGGTTGGCGTTGAACACATATAAATCTTTTTATTCCAAAAAGTAGTAGTTCTTTTGGTGGCTAGTGATATTGGATCACCTTCAGAGCCTGCTGATGCTTCATAGCGATCAACCTCATCTGCTAATACAATTCTAATTGGTCTTGATGCTAGTCCTGATGCAGAATTAGAACCAACTATATTTAAGTTACCGCCAGCAAACTTCTTACTTAAAACTGTATTACCACTATCTCTGCTTCTAGGATCAGCCACAGAATTTCTGATTTTATCTGTATCTCTTATCATTGTTGATAGTCTGTCCTTGCTAAATGTCTGAGCCATTTGCAGCGTTGGTTGCATGATAAGCATTGGGGCTGGATCTTGGTCTATATAGTAGCCAATAACATTTAAAAGCACCTCAGTAGCTCCAACCTGCGCACTTTTCATAAATACTATGCGCTGAATATCAGGATCATTAAATGAGTCCATTATCTCTCTTTGATAAGGAGCTCTGTCTGTGCGCCATATTCCTGACTCAGCTGATGCTTCAGGTGATAGTCTTCTATAGCTATCTGCCCAATCGCTAATCTTTAGATTTTTTGGTGGCAACCAGCTTTTGTTTACGCTGTCTATTACGCTTTCTATATTTTTCAGGTATTCCATCTTCTCCTAGCTCGCTTAACGCTTCATGCACTTGTTCTTTTAATATTATTAATGCCTTTTGGTAATCATCAACTGTTATAACCTCGTGTGCTATTCTTGAAGGTAGTCCCAATAACTTTGCTCTCACATTGGCTGTATAATTTATCCAAGTATCTTCAACTAATTGAGCAGGTATAAGCTCACCCTCTAACTCATTAACCTCTAAAGTAGCCTTATCTGCCTGTGCCTTAGTAAGTCTTAGCTTCTCATTATGTAAATCAGTGGTGCTTATATCTTTACCAAATGCTCTTTCTCTTAAATATCTAATATATAAAGTTACATTAGTTATTTCCCAACCCTTATTCTTTTCAGGTTTCTTTAAAATATTATCATCTGCCAATCTTCTAACATGGCGTTCAGATAAATCTAAAAGTTTAGCTACAACAGCTATTGGATAATTAGGTATTTCAGCCATTGATTAGTTTTGCTTTTTTACCAGTAAAATTTTCCCATCTCTGAATAATTACATCTACATATATAGGATCAAGTTCCATCATGTAACATTTTCTAGCTGATTTTTCTGCTGCAATCAGAGTTGCACCACTTCCACCAAATAAATCTAAAACTATGTTGCCATTTTCAGATGAATACCTTATTGCCCTTTCACATAATTCTACAGGCTTTGCAGTAGGATGGTCTTTACGCACCTCTCTATCACAAACCCACACATCTCCATCTAAGGTTTTCTGACCACCAAACTCACCATGATATAAAATAAATTCATGTCTTTTATAGAACTTATCTAAATTCTGAACTCTAACTTTTTTATCCCACACTATACAAGATTTAGGATATTTACCAGCTTCGTGCATTGCTTCCTCAAAAGCACTAAAACATTTCCAATTACAGCATAAATATAAAGGAATATCTAAAACAAGAACTAAAGATAACAAATCTTTAACATTAGAAAGAGATTCATCTCCTGCTATTTTTTTGTGATTCTTTTTTATATCCTGATAATCTATTCCATAAGGTGGATCAGTAAAAACCATGTCTGCTTTCTTGCCATTCATTAATTTATCAACATCATCAATACTAATGCTGTCACCACACATTAATCTATGATGCCCTAGTTCATAAATATCACCAAGTTTGCTTTTAGGTTCTTTAGGTATTTCAGGTATATCATCCTCATCTGTTTCACCCTCTAAAACAGATTCAGTTAAAACAGATAAAGCATCTAATTGTTCAGGAGTAAAACCTGTCATATTTAGATCATAATTATCTTGTATTAAATCTTTTATTTCTAAACTAAGCAAATCCTGATCCCATTCTGAATCTTCTGCAGATTTATTATCCATAATTCTATACGCCTTTTTTTGTGCGTTAGTTAAACCATCAGCAATATGTACAGGAACTTTTTTAAGTCCTAGCTGTTTAGATGCAAGAAGCCTAGTATGTCCAGCTAACACAATCATATCTTCATCAACGACTATAGGCTGCCTAAAACCAAACTCAGATATGCTATCTGCCACCTTATCTATTGAATTAGCGTTGTTTCTAGGGTTTTTATCGTATGCTTTTAAATCGTTTATATCTGTATTTTTTACTTTCATATTTAAT
>ENA-OSIY01000817-OSIY01000817.1-marine-metagenome-genome-assembly--contig:-NODE-817-length-17012-cov-15.092353_pt1 | contig 17012 bp, 17 predicted proteins | sample MGYA00237884_ERZ534233 | MGnify/ENA primary metagenome ERZ534233 (study PRJEB26412, sample SAMN06343840) | marine metagenome | isolation source: estuarine water | place: USA: Columbia River Estuary... | reverse complement strand
GCATACGAGATTTCTGCCTGTCTCGTGGGCTCGGAGATGTGTATAAGAGACAGGTATATATGTCCTCAGTATCCATTTTCCATATATCATCGGTTTTACAAGTTTTATCCATATTGGGCCTGTAATTTGCTGTAAAGGAACACCCACTAGTTACTATGTGAAGTTTATTTTTCATAAAATTAAATATACGATAATTTTTTTACATTTTCAAATAAATATTTTGACCAATCTATATGCCCTTGTTGGTTTGGGTGTTCACCGAATGTTGTATTTGTATATTCTTGAAATGTTTCTTTTATAAATTTTTCATTTGCAAAATTATATACATTATCAATTTTACATTCCGTTCCCCATCCATAAAAATGAATATGTTTATATCCTAAGTTTTCCAACAAATTAAATAATGCAATTTGATATCCAAAAGACATTTCATATTGATATTTTTCATTTATAAAATTTTCATTATGATTTGCCAATATTGGTTCAAATTTTTGTTGAATTTCTTTTTCAATTATTTCATTGTCTAACCCCAGTAATTTTAATTCATGTTTAACATTTTGGCCGTACAAATATGATAAATCCGTAAAATTACTTGGTGGATAAAATAGATAACCATCGGATGTTATTAATTCTTGTCTAATTGGTGCAGTCCATTGTATTATTAATAAATCTTCTTTATTCCAATTTTTTATTAATTCAATTGCTTTTCTAAAAATATACAAATTGGAGTGGCCGGATTCTCCAAAATTATCATATTCACAATTTAATAAATCCGCAAGGTGTCTTGTATAAGCATTTGCTCTACCTACACCACTTCCCTCCGTAAAAGAACATCCTACTGAATATAGTTTCATTACAATCTACTTTTATATTCCAATATTGATTTAGTTAGTCCTTCTTTTAAACTTGTTTGTGGTAAGATTCCATATTGTTTTTGTTTTTTAGAGCCTAAACATCTAATCGCATCTCCGTTTGTTTTTGTAGAATCCCATGTAATAACCTTTGTTTTACCTGTAATTTCTTTATAACATTCAACGATAGTTTCAATTGTTTCTTTGATAGTTACTGCTTCTGCACAACCAAAGTTAATAATATCACTAACTTCTTTTTTAACTACATCAATCGATGCCTGTGCAACATCATCACCAAATACAAAGTCTCTGCGTGATGAACCATCTCCCCAACAAACCATTTCCTCACCTTCTACATTGAATAATTTCCAAATATTAGAACTAATAACAGTTGCATCTTGTGCAAAGTTATCATTGATACCATATATGTTTGAAGGCCTAATTACTGTCCAATTTTTCCAACCATATTGAACTCTTAATGCATCCAATGTTAATTCACCCATTCTTTTTGTCCAACCTGGATGCCAATCTAAACGAGATGGTGTAGATGCCCAAGTTTCTTCTTGTGACCAAATATCTTCTTCATTCATTACTTCTGATGGTTTATAAACACCAACCGATGAAAGATATACAAACCAATCCACTTTTGCGTCAAATGATGCCTTAATCATATTGGTATTGAACATCAACATTGGGAATAGGTAATCTGCAGGTTGAGTTGACGACCTTGCTGGTGAGCCTTTAACTCCTGCTATGTGTAGAACTATATCTATTTTTTCATCTGCAAATAAACTTTCACAATGAGAAAGATATGTAAGGTCTGTTTTAACCAATACCAATCTATCCTGATATTGTCCTTTTAGAAAATTTAAGTTTTCACTAAATCTAAGGTCTACTGCGTATACTTTTGCAGCACCTTCTTCTAAACATTTTTTAACTGCCGGTAATCCTACCAGTCCGTTTGCTCCGGTTATAATAACCTTTTTTCCTGTAAATTCCATTATATGTGTTTTTTTAAATTTTCTATAAACATTGGTTTGTTTGCAAATTCCATTGCAAAATTTCTATTGTACTCTAATATAGGTATAATGCTAATATACCAATTATGTATTTCTTCTAATGATAATTTTGATAATCTTTCAATTTCATTACATAACATTTCAAATCTTTTACCGTTATCATACTCAGTATCATAACTCTCATCAATAAATCCATCAAAAGTTTTAAATCCCAATTTTTTTACATATTGTAAATAACCAGGTGCACCAAATAAAATAAATGGTTGTAAAACTGTAATTGGATTTATTAACTTTTCCGTTGGAAATATATCTTTTGAAAAATTTGTTTCAGTTATTATGTGAATATAAGAATCTAAATAAATTTCTTTTTTAAATGAACGCATTGATTCAAATGATTCTTTTTCGGATTCATTTAAATTTTCGGTATCCATTTCAATTGGTAGTTTTTTTATAAACGTTTCTGCTGCAATATTTAATTTAATTTTAAAATTATTTGATAAATCATCCGTTATATTTACCCGATTGTCATACTTTTGTAAAAAAGAACAATATATTTTATCCCATAAATTTTTTAATTCAAAAAAACAACCCAAACTAAATCTATGTTTTTTATTTGAACTTCTATTTGGACAAACAAAATATTTATTTCTTTTTTCTAAAATATCAGAATTCGTAAACCAATCGGTTTTATATCCCAAAACATATGATGGATTTTCTTTTAAATCGTTTACTTTTTTTGAACTTGATATTAATAAATTATCTTCAAAATAAAATTTAAATTTAGTAGTATTTAATTCCGGATATAATTCTAATAAATTTGAACTTCCTCCGAAAAAAATAAAATCAGATTCTTCTAATCCTATACTTTGTATTTGAATTGAAAATTGTTTTAAAAAATTTAAATCAGAAAATGGTTCATGTGAAATATTAAAAACAAAAATTAATTTTTTTTGTTTTGCCAATTCAATTGCTTCTTTTGATACAACATCTATAAATAACGTTTTATATTCAATATTATCGTTTGTTGTTTTAATTTCGTTTTCTATAAAATGATTATGACTTCCATAAATTTCAATTGGATAAAATAATATTTCTCCATTATAATTTTGGTAATTCATATTTTTTAAAATAACATATTTTCCGTTATGTTTATATAATACGTTTCCTTTCAATTCAGAATGAGAAGAAGAAAGTTTAAATTTTTCTTTTACAATATCCATATACTCATTATCATTTATGGTATCTGCATAATTATATAATTCAGTATGCCAACCATTTGGATATGGTGATTTTCTAATTGTATCGTATCTATCGTAAGCTAATGTTATCATATTAAAATGCAATCCATTTACCTGTTCCGTAATGTGGAAATTTTGATTTATATGTATAATATATTACATCCGATGGAACTTCTCTTTTTTTATTCCAAGTTGCTTCGGTTGGTGTATAAGTTGATACTGCGTTATCTTCTACTACAAATACAATTGGTAAGTCAAAGTTTCTTGCATATTTGTGAACTTCATAGAATATACCACTTTCAAATGACATATCACCAACAAATACAAATACTTTTTCATCACTACCTTTTTGTTTAATTCCCATTGCAACACCCAATGCAATTGATAAAGTACCTCCTACGATTGCCGATGCATAGAATTTATCGTCTATGTCACATAGGGTTATAGATTTACCATCCAATATAAGTGCTTCCGCATAGTCTGCTGAAATATCTTTTAGTAACCAATGATAATGTGAACGCCATGTACTAAATACCCAATCTTTTTCTGAAACTCTTTTGAATATTTCAATCAATTGTTCTTCGTTTCCATTGGATAAATGAATTGGGCCTCTTATTTTTGCATTACTCCAATGTTCAACAATTCTTTCTTCAAAACGAATAAGTTTTTCTGGTGTCCAACCAATGTCTGAATTATTTCTTACAATTGGATATTGTTCTAAATTTTTTATCATATTTTTTCTTTTAAAAACTTTGCTATTTTTGTACCTACCATTTTATGCCCTTTTAATGATTTATGTTGGTCATTTGATTCTTTATAATCATCTCTTATTTGTAATTTATTATCAACAACATATCTACCCATACATCCACCATCGTACATCATCATATTTGGATATTTTTTAATTAATTTTTTATTTATTTCAAATATAACTTTTGTCCATGGTTCTAATGTTAAATCATTCCACGGAGTCCAAAATATTTTAATTCCTTTTTCTTTAAAATATGCATTATATAATTCTATATTAATTAATAATTTATCAAGTTCATATTGTTCATTGTGAGTGTATTGTAAATTTAAATTATGCAATTCATGTAAAGGCATCATAATTTCCATATTTCTAAATGGCCAAGCCGATGATTCTATCGAATTTACACTTAAAAATTCTTTAGTTGGTTCATACCAATAAAATTTTCTACTATGAAAAGAAGTTTGAACAAAAAAAATATCATCTTTTGAAATATTTGAATCATTGACAACTTCAAATACTTTTTTTAAAATGGCCTCATTTGAATTACAACCAAATGCATGATTTTCGGTTTCTATATTTAATAAATTACCGACTATATTAGAATATCTATTGTTTCTTTTATATTCTGCAATTTCTTCAAATTGGTCTCTTATATTATCATTTGGATTATAATTTGTAGCATTATTATAATTATAATAATCAAAATCATCCAATCCACCACCTTCGGTAAAACTACAACCAAAAAAATGTATTTTCATTATCTGTCTCTTTTTTGTAATATTGGGTTTGTTGTTGGCCATTCCATTTGATACTCCGGGTCGTTCCATTTAACTACACCTTGTTCATCTGCATCCACATAACCATCTTTATAAAATAAATTATAATGGAACATACAATCAGTTAATGCGTAGTGTCCGTTTGCAAACCCTGGTGGAACTAATACTTGATTTCTATTTCTTTCCGATATAATAAAACTCTCCCACTCTCCTGATGTTGGTGAGTTTAATCTCATATCTAAAACAACTAAATAAATATCACCGACTGCGGCTTGTACCAACTTCCATGTTTTACTATCCCAATGTAATCCTCTCAATACACCTTTGTATGATTTTGAAAACCTACCATGAATACTAATCTCACTTTTATCATAGTGTATTTGTGTCATTACAGGATGTTCTTCCGAATGAAAAGTTGTAAATATTTCACCTCTATATTCTCTATAAATTGATGGAGTATATGTTGGTACTTCATAACCGAATTTTTTTGATGGAGTAATTTGAAACTCATCCCATTTATTACTCATACTATGTTTGATTTGCGTATCCTAAAGGAAAACCATTTCTAAATTCTGCTCCCATTTTTGGAACTATCATTTGATATCCTTGAATTAATTGTTTAATACCTTTATCCAAATCCCACTCTGGCATCCAACCAGTCGCTTCTATTTTAGCGTTTGATACGATATAATCTCTTTTATCAGGGTCCTCATAAAAGTCGTTGTATGATACCGCAAAATCCTTTACATGAGATTGTATCTTTTCTAACAATCCTTGCTTTGAAAGATTTGCAGAGCTTAATCCTACATTGAAAATTTCACCTTTATATGTTTCATAATTTTCTAACATAAAAAGAAATGCTGATGCAACATCTTCAACGTGAATAAAATTTCTTTTAAAATTCTTTTCAAATACTACTATGTATTTATCCGTAATTGCTTTATAAGTAAAATCATTTACCAATAAATCCGTTCTCATTCTCGGTGAAACTCCAAATACAGTTGCTAATCTAAATGTAATTGCTGATGTATTTGCTCTAAGAAAGTTTTCAGAATCACATTTAGTTTGCCCATAAACTGATATTGGTGCAATTGGTGATTCTTCAGTACATTCTCTTTGGCCTGTGCCTAATCCATATCCACTATTTGTATTTGGATATAAAATCTTTTTATCTTTTGCAAATTTTACAATATTGAATATTTGGTCAAAATTAATTTCTCTTGCTAACTTTGGGTCGGATGCGCAAGCAGGAAATCCTACGATTGCAGCTAATGGAATAATAACATCTGCTTCTTTACATAATGTTTGTAGTAATTCAACATTACGAACATCTCCGTAAATAAATTTAAATTTAGGATTTGATGTATATGATAATAGCGATGTTTGATTAAATAATAATTTATCTAATACAACAACTTCATGTCCAGCATTTAACATTTTACCAACAATGACTGAACCCAAATAACCTGCACCACCTGTGATGAATATTTTCATAACTTCTTTAAAAATAAATATTATGTTCTATATAAAATTGAGGATAATTTCCACTAAAAGATATATCCCATACTTTGTATCTATTAAAATGGTCAAAATCACACATAAAAGCAAAGTTTTTTCTTAATGGATAATCATAATTTAATTTTCTTAAATCATTGAATACAATATGGCTGTATTTATCTTTGTAATTATCTACAATATCTTGTACTTCTAATAATTCTAATCTTTTATTTAAAACAAAGCATAATTTATATTCAAACTTACCATATCCTCTATGTTCTTCTGGTCCAATCATGCTACCACATCCAAACCAATAAAAAGCGGCTTCATATGATTGCCTTTCATCGTTTTCAAAATAAATTGTTCCTACTAATTTGTTATTAAAATAGCAATCTATTTTTCTCTCAATAAAATTATCACAAATCATATTATATTCATTGAATTCATTCAATTCAATATCTTTTAATCCATAAAATATTTGCTTAACTCTTTGCTCACCATTTTCATCTTTAAACCAATATGTAAATACAACATTTACATTACCAAAATCATCTTTAAAAGCGGAAATGCCAGAATGCATTCCGTTTCTAGCAAACATATATGCTTGCCTATTTTCTAATGTTTCAGGAAATAATTTTGCAGTTAAATGTATTGTAAAATCTTCTTCCATCCATTTATCAATTCTATCTGATACTGCATATCTGCTTTCTGGTAAAATGAAAAATATATTTTCTTTATTTACTACTAAACTCATAAACTTAAACTTTTATTGTTTTACAAAAATTATAAAATTCCTCTAATTCTGGAAATGTTTTTACAAAATCAGTTCCTCTACGAATATCGTGATTAGAAAAATATTGGTAAAAACTATATCTATTTTTCATTTGTTGAGATGCATCTTGTGGTGCATTCATCCAATCATATATTCGTTTTACCTTTTGAACCTCAACATCACTATATCCAATGTGTTCAGGACTAAATGATGGTGCCGCATAATATGTAATCAACTTAGATTGGTCTAAAATATATTTAGCAAAATCATATGGAAGAACTTGTACAGTTTGGTGTAATGGATATCTTAAATAAGATGAATCCAAAAACACTGCTGAGTTCCAATATCTATCGGTTGAAGCGTAAGCATCTTTTAATCCATATACATTATGAATTAATGTTTCATAATTAAATACACTCAATGCGTTATATGTAGACATAAACGTAATGATTACTCTCGGGCATTGAGTAAGAATCATATTTACATGGTCCCAAAATCTATTAAATTCCAAACCTGTTCTAATATATTCAGCTTGTTCACCCCAAGTATCTACTGATGTGAAAATTACAATTTCTTTTACTCTACCCTCATCTTCAATTCTTTTGATTTTTTCAATTAATTTTTCAACCAATGAAGTTGGTACGCCTAAATTAGAATTAATTGCTAATTTTAATTCGGTGTTAGGGTTTTCTTGTTCTAAGATATAATCCAATACTTTCCAAGTATCTTTTGCCATCAAAGGTTCGCCTCCAGTAATTCTGAAAGTATGTAAGTCTCTATATAAATCTGGCCACCATTTCCAAAATGCTTCTACATATGGATTATGTTCTCTAGCTGGAATTGGAAATTTATCTTCTAATTTTAACCAATCAGGTGAATTAAAATTATCTAATGTAGGATAAGCTCCATATTGTTCAATTTCTTCTACCCACTTAGAACTAAATGCCGGTCCACAATATGAACATTTAAAGTTACAAGCATTACTAAATGCAACCTCAACATATTTTGGATTATAATCATCTCTCCAATCAGATTCTTTGATTTCTTTTAAAAATGGATAAGACCAGCTTTCTCCTGATTTAAAAATTCTATCACTAAATCTATCAGAGTTATCCTCTACTCCCCAACAATAATCACATTCCGAAGGTCTACTACCTTGCAACATTTCTTTTCTACGAAGTTTTTTATACCTCGTATTATGAAGAGCTGATGGATTTCGTGCAATTTCTTGTTCAGAAATTTTATGAGTACGAGGGTGGTGACAAGAGTGGTTGTGCCCATTTTGTAACTGCAATGTTACTTGAGTCCATTTTGCCGCACACATTCCTGGTCCAACTTCGTTCAATTCTTCTTTTACTCTCAAATATATCGGATTCTCCGAATACGTTTTTTCGTCTGCCATATTTTATTTATTAACAATGAACATTAATCATTTTGTGTTTTTCAAATATTGTTGTTGTACTAATATATGTGTAATCCATATTATTAATACCATCTTTTTTATAATCAATCAAACCTTGCTGCATTTGTAGAACATACCTTCTTTCGTTTCGTGCAGTAGTTGCTCCCTTTGCCCATTGTTCAATACCATTTACATTTATTAATCCTTCAGTTTGATGTGGTAAACATAAAAACTTACCATCTTTTCTATGTGGTAAAATAACATCAGGTATTATAATTTCTCTATCTTCAAATGTAACATTATTTATAAAACCATCATTTAATTCTGATTGGTCTATTAAATATCCATTCTCAATATCGTCAAAATTATAATGTAAAGCCAATCCGTTTGTCGAATATTGCTTATGTAATAGTTCAACTTCAGCTCCTTCTAATGCCCTATTCCATATTTTTATATCTGCTAATTCACCTTTAAAAAATGCATTTGGTTCAAATCCAGCTACCGATGGGGTGTGTCCTATATAAAATGGTTCACTACCATATCTTTTTAAATCATGCTCATATCTTATTGGAGATTGTGTTCCCATGCCATTTCTGGCATTACTTTCTCTACCATTGATATACAAATGCATCTTTTTTCTTTTTGAATCTACTACCATAGTAATCCAACTCCATTCATTTTCGTATCGCTTAACCCATTGGTATATTGGTTCTCTATGTGAATTCCATAACATACCTGTATATGCTCTACTATTATTAAAAGATATTCCCCAATCAAATCCTGGCTTTCGTATGATTGGATATTCTACAAATTTTCTATCAGAATCTCCTATCAACCATATTGGTGCTTTTTCTATTTGCTGGTCAGCTTTTACTAAAACCGATACAGTATGACAAGCTCCAACTGATAATCTTAATTTATCATCTTTTTGATTTGGAATTTTAATACATGAATTAGTACCATTGAATATTCCTACTCTTTTTGTTTTTCCATAAGATAAATTTTGCCTATCAACCATTCCTTCTTGAATACATCTCCAAAACAAATCATCATCTTCCATGCCCCAATCCCAATAATCATTTGAGTAACCATTGGTAGCATCTACTTGCTCTTTAGTAAAGACAACTGCTCCGCCAAAGTATTCTTGATATTTTAAGTTATAATCGGATTGAGATATTCTAACTGCTATATGTTGTGGATTTTCTTCAGGATATGAATAATCGCAACTATCATCTTCTGGAACCATATCAATATCATGCCAAACTATATAATCACATCCATCTTCAAATGCATGTTTAGCAGCGATATTTTTCATCAACCCCCTATTAAATAATTTTTCATCACATTGGTGCGCAAGATACACAGTATGTTCTATTCCTCTATTAGTTAAAAATTCACTAATATGCGGAACAAATTTATTCATATGTTCTTCTCTATTCCTATATGGTACACAAACCCCTAACTTATGAGCCATTCTATAACTTTTTATAATAAAACTGATATATGATGTAGGTGTCCAACACTTGCTTCACCAATTGGTTGATATAAGCAATTATTTAACCCATCCATATCAATATTGTATAATCCTTTTTTGATTTCGTTTAAAAATCTAAGTTGATTTATTCTTGTTTCTTTATGTACCCAACTAGCTCCGTTCCAACTATTTGGTTTATGTGAAAGTAATTTAAAAGTACTTTCTCTCCTATATGGTACATTCATTTCTTGTCCTAACGTTTGATTTGCTTTTACAAAATGAGAATTATGTATATCGCCATCATTATTATTTCCAGATAAATCTAATATTTTACCATTTTTATAAAATTTAAAATCATAATATAATTTTAAATTATTGGATGATTTATATGCTCTAAAATTTTCTAAGTAAGAATTCTCTAAAGTGTTTTCTGCTAATACTTCAATTTCTCTTTCATTTAATTGTTTATCAAATACAGCAAATTCGGATATTATTCCAAAAAAATAGTTTTGATTTGTATCTCTTTCAGGAGAACCAACACCTAAATAGAAAAATTCTGCATCAGAATAATTTCTAACACCATTTTTAATTTTAGTAGTTTCTATCAACTCACCATCTTTATATAAAGATATTTCTTTTGTTTCTGCACAATATGTTAAGCACATTTGTGTAAAATGATTTGTTAATATTTCTGAATTTATTGATGTGCATTTATCCGATGTATTCCATATATCAGCTTTATATCTTCTAAATGAATTATAGGAAATACTTGTATCATATCCAGGTATTGAGAATACAGTATATTCATCATATTCTTTTGTTGGATTTGAAACTATTTCATCAGGCTTAAAACTTATTAAAATACTTAAATCTTTTTCAAAATTTAATAGTTCTTTTTTTGGTATCTTAATATATGCATCCTTACCATTGAATGATAATCCATATACTTTTTTTACTTCCTTTTTACCAATAATTTTTGTATCTAATAATATATTTTTTTGAGCTATTCTAAATAATAAATCATCATCTTCAAATCCCCAGCCCCAATATAAATTAGAGTATCCATTTATTTTTTCAAAGATAGAATTGGATAACATAGTTACTCCGCCAAAATAATCATCAAATTGTAAATTTTTTGATTTTTCATATTCTAATTCAAAATTAGTTGCTAAATGTAATGGTATTTCTGAAAATGAATAATCAACCTCAATTGGTATCATATCCACATCATGGAATACAACGTAATCGCATCCAAGTGATTTAGCTTTAAGATATCCTATATTTAATAATTTTCCTCTATTAAATGGTTTATCATCTGATTGTTCTACTACAACTATTTCAAAATCTATTTTTTTAGATTTTAAATAAGCAGTAGTTTCATCTGTAAACTTACTTAGATGTGATTCTCTATTTCTATATGGAACTATAACTCCTAATTTCATAGTTTAAATTAAACTGTTTCTATATCTTTTTTAGGTCTTACCTTTCTTGGTGGAGCTGGTTGCTCTGTTTGGGTTTCAGCTACATCGGTAGATGCACTACTTCCGTTTTTCAAAATATTATGAAAATCGTATAAATACCATGCAATTCTTTCACCCCATTCTTTTTTATCAATTTCTTCAAACCATACAGTCAATGCATCTACTGAATTTGCGATTTTTTCTAATGCTTTTACTTTTCTAGTTTCAAGAACGATTGCTTCCAAATCTTGTGATGGAGTTGTTGTTTCTTCTAATTTTAATTTTGCCATTTTTGTTATATTTTAATTGAGTGTAAGAAAATGTTATCTTTTATTTGTTCTGTTTTATATAAATCGTAAGATAATGTATTTAGTCCAAAATTTTTGGTATTTAATGTTTTATTAGCTATTTCATAGAAAAATATAGTTTCATTTTCTACAAAATTACCATCTCTATCATTCCAACTATAATTGTTTAATTTTTCAAATTTATCAGCTCCTTCCATTAATTCAAATCTACCCGCACATTGTTCAGGCATATTTGTTTCATATGAAAGTGTTATATCTTCTGAAAATATTGGTTGATGTAAACCCGTAGATATTAATCTAGCATGCGATTTTGATTTAGATTCATCTACATAAAAATCACCAAATTTCTTTGTAAATGGTATATCAATTATTGCATCAAAATTTGTATTAATTGTATCATCAGTTTTATATCCATCTATATATAATTTTTCAATCTCCGAATCATTTAATGGATAATCAAAACATAATAAATTTGATATTTTTCCTTTGAATGCATCTTTGAATGCCATACTACCAATCCAAACATCTTTTCCTCTATAATCTTTCAACATATTAGGTAAATCACAGCTTTTAACCGGTTTACCATCTATATACAAAGTTGCTTTAGCTTTATCCATATCAACTTTTAATGAAAGATTTACCCATTGATTACTATGATTTTTATGTGGATACCATATGTTAAATAATTCATTTGTATCGCTCCAAAGTTGAACACATATTGCTTCATTTTTCATAACAAAAATACCCATATCATATCCTTGTTTACCAATGATACACCCATCCTGCGATTGTTCATCATCTATCCAAATATTCATAGAAATTGTAAAAGAATCTTCAAAAAGGTAATCAGTTTTTTTATTTGATTTTATAAATGCACAATTGTCTGTGTTAGCTACAAATGGATATACTGTTTTTTTACTAAATTTTGTAACTTCATCGGTATCAACTAAACGATGTGGTTTGTATATGTCTTTTGTATAAAATCTTTTTATTGGTAATAAATTATACTGATTCAATCTAAATAAAAAATCTTCCCAATGAAATATTCCACCCCAATAATCATTACTAAATCCATTTGCTTTAATAAAATCCTCTTTGGATATTTTAAAAGCTCCGCCAATCCAATTTGCATATGGCTTTAAATTACTACATAAATGAGTTGGATAATGTGAGTATGTATAATCGCAAATATCTTGCTTAGGTAATACATCTATATCGTGAAACACATAATAATCTGAATTTTCTGCTGTGATATCAACTCCTATATTACATAGTTTACCATAGTTAAAATAAACATCGGCATCTTTTTGTTCAATAAAATGAATTTGATAATCTACCTTCTCTTTGAGAAAGTACTCCATGTGTCCTACGAATGTGTAGAGTTGCTCCTTCCTATCGGAATACGGAACTATAATAGATAACTTTTTATGTTCTGACATATAACCTTTTATATAGATATTATTTTATTAAATAATTTACTCCAATTTTTATAATTTTCAAAATTTGCTGTTGGGCAGTATTCGAACACATATTCTATATCAGTTGTATCTAATTTAAAATTTGTACTTTTTAATGATTGATACATTTTTAAATATTCAGTAGAATATGCATATTCTTTACGAATATCTGCTACTTTTTTAATTCTATCACCTACCGTCTTATCCCATTTAAAATGATGAACTTGTACACTATATTTATTAGTTGGTGCAATTTGTGGATGATTCCAACCCTGCCATCTCCAAGTTGTTTGTCCATTTATTTTTGCATAATGCTGGCCTGGAGTTATTTCTACATTTCCTTTCATTATACAAACTTTATTTGGACAGGCTGAACTCATTGGTGTTCTAAAAAATCCAGCCATTGGGAATTGACTGAATATACTTTCTTTTTCAGATATTGGTTTTATTTCTGCAAACTTACCATCTGGTCCAATTCTATCTATAAACCCACCTCTAACTAAATCCCATCCATTTAATTCACAATCTGAAATTATCTCTTGTAATGGTTTAGGATACACATGAAATTCATCATCATCTGAAACTACCCACCAATCGTTAGGATATAAACTTTTAATTTCATTGTATATAGCAGTAACTGTTTCCCAATTGTATTCTTGGTCATCTTCATGCTTATATAAAAAAACTTTTTGTTTAAATTTATCAGTAATAGCTTTTACGTTTGCATGCTGTCCATTATTTGTATCATATGCAACCACATAAATTTCATCTACCAAATCATAATAATGGTTTAGCATGTATTCTAAAGTGTCTGTTCTGCTGCCTGTTACCGTAACCAATCGTATTTTATTCATTATTCTATTTTCTAGTTAGTATTGTAAATCCGGTTGTAGATGTTATTTTATCAAACATACGAAAATTATTTAACTTTACCAAATTCCAATCAATATTTTTTTCTAAATCTTTAATAAATTTTGCCGGGCCGTCAAATGAGACAAAATCTTTTTTAGCATTTTCCGTTACAACAAATGTATTATGGTAGTTTTGGTCCGTATCGTGTATCGTTATAATCCCATTTTCAGACATTATAGTTGAGTATAATTCAAAATCTTTTTTAACTCCTTCATATGAATGGTCACCATCGATATGTAAGTAATCTATTTTAATATCCTGTCTTACAAAATAATCATAGAAAGCCTTTTCAGATGTTTCTAATATAACTTGCGGGTCAAAATGTTTTCTTAAAAAACTATTTTCTTCAGTCCAATCTGTAAATCCACCCACACCATTCGCAGCATCTATAATCAATGTAGTTCCAATATCTCCCCACTCCGTAGAATTATTTCCTTCAAATATTTTTTGTTCCCATAAATCTTTACGAGCTTGTGTCATAAGACGTGGAATGAATCCTCCTCCTGAACCAATGCATACACAGGTTTTTGCTCTATTAAATAATATGAGAGAATATACCAATAACCCATCACCTAAGTGTAAATCGGTTGCACCATGTGTCCAACGATACTTAACTGGTTCTAATATTAATTTACCAGTTGATTCATCGATTGTATGATTATTACATAAGTAATCTTTTATCAATTGCTTATTTAGTAACTCCATTTATTTCATTTTTTAATTTATCCCATAAAAATTCTTCGAAAAATCGTTGGTGTTGTTCGGATGATGGGTGATGATTTCCTCCTGATAGTATTTCATTTTTATTTAAAAACCATTCTATAATACCACCACCAAATCCATGTATTTTTGTATTATCGGTAAAAATAAATTTTGTAAAATCTATTTTATCTATTAAATATTTAATGTTATCTGTATCGTACCAAGATTCTTCTAATTTTTCTAATTTATCAAATATATTATTTATTTTTGAATTTGAATATTTTCCTTGTGTTAAATCATTTCCGTTTTGCAATTCAACTAATTTAGATATACTGGCATCCATGCTAAATAAATTTCCAATTGTAATCATTTTATATGGCATATTGATAGAGTTTAAATATAACTGAGTATGGTATATATTTTCCAAAGTATCAATAACTGCACCATATAATGAGTAATATGTTTCATAGAATTTACTACCATATCCAAATGTGTCTGTACCATTACTCATATAGTTTATTTTATTAATTCTTTCGGGGTGCATATTCATTCTTGGAAAATCACTTGCTCTATCTTCTGAAACAAATACGGGGTAGTCCCATCTATCAATTGTACTCCATTGAATTATAGCATAATCATATTTTTTAGCATTAAAATTATTATTTAAATGCCAAAATACTCTTCTAGAAATTAATTTATTAGAAGAACCGCCTGCTGATACATTTCTAACAGTATCTACATCTTTAATTTTTTCAGTCAAATATGTTGACCAAGTATTATAATCACTATACTCCGATGTAAATGAACATCCACTTATTAAAATCATATTAATTTATTTTTTTTATTTTCTTTTAAAAGTAAAAAATTTACATCATTCATAATTTTACAAAAATGATTAATCATTTTTTCTTTATTGGATTTAATTATATCATATTTTTCAATATATAAATTCTTTAAAAATGTAATATTTTTGGTTTTTAAAGAATTTATAATCATGTCTATTTGCTCCAATTCATCTTTATCTTCTATTCCATTTAATCCGAATTCATTTAAAAATAAATCAATACCTAATTTTTTGTATTCGCTATATACTTTTTTAGAACCATAAATCATTGCAAATTTTTCAGCCAATATTGGTTTAATTGACTTTTCGGTAAAAAATCCATATTGTAAATCAAATATACAATGCGTTTCACCAACAACTTCTACATATGATTTATTGAATTCTTTTTTTATAAAATAATTTCTTAAATGCTGATACAAAAAATCTGGTTCATTTGGTGTTATATTGATTTCACTTTTTATTTTTAATAATTTATCAAATGTTTCTTTATTAAAATACTTTAAATGATTTTTACTATGTTTTTTTGTATTATCAGTATGTAACAATTTTTGACTTGTAAATTTTTGATATTCTTCCCAAAATTGTTCATTTATATTATTTATACCATACTTTAATATATTAGCATCATTGGCTTCTAATAAAAATTTAACTCTATGATATCTTGGTTTCAATGAAAGATGCGAATACATATATTCACGATTTATTAATCCATTTATATTTAAATTTTCAAATATTTTATCAAAATTAATATGATAATTAAGCCTTGATGTTAAGGTATTTGGATATAAAATATCTCTCATTTGAGCTTCAGCTAATAAATGATATAAACAATAAAATGAATCATAATAAAAATTCTTTTTACCATCAAACAATTCATAATCTGAAATTTTTATATGGTTAAATTTAAAATCATATAAAAAATATTCTTCATAATCCTCATAATCAACTGCTTCTAAAAATGCAAAATTAAAGAAAACAGTTACATTTCTTTCAACATATATTTTTTCTAATTTTTCAAATATGTCTTTATGGTGACGCATTAATGGAAAATATAATTCACTCCATAACTTTCTATCACATATGATTGTTAAATCATCTATTGGCGACGTATATAATGAATTTATATTTAATATGTTTTCTAAATTTGATAATTTATCGAATACATTTTCAATATAATGTACTAATTCAAATGTTTCATTATTTGCTTCCAATGTAATTTTACTAATTAAATAATTTTCCATAATCTTATATGATTTAATTTTAGCCGTTGGGAATAAGCAATTTAATTCATATGTATTTGCAAGTAAATTTATGTATTTCATATAATATTAATTATGGAATTAATCCAATTTTGTTTGTTTGTATATTTTTCTAATCCTGCTTTTAATCTGTCGAATTGTTTTTTGTTTTTTTCAAATCCATCTTCTAATATTTTTATGTATTGATAATGAAATTGTTTTTTATTAATTGCCCTATATCGGTATTTAATATCTTTCATCCAACTACCATCTAATATTGGAAGTTTACCATTATCAATTGCGTCAAATAT
>ENA-OSIY01000816-OSIY01000816.1-marine-metagenome-genome-assembly--contig:-NODE-816-length-17022-cov-5.185896_pt1 | contig 17022 bp, 15 predicted proteins | sample MGYA00237884_ERZ534233 | MGnify/ENA primary metagenome ERZ534233 (study PRJEB26412, sample SAMN06343840) | marine metagenome | isolation source: estuarine water | place: USA: Columbia River Estuary... | reverse complement strand
AATGATACGGCGACCACCGAGATCTACACCTCTCTATTCGTCGGCAGCGTCAGATGTGTATAAGAGACAGTCACAAGCATTGATAGCAAAACGATAGTAAGTTTATTCATAGTTGTGTTTATTAGTTCGCGCAAATATCATTATTTTCACGCATCTTTTATAATATGAGCATAGAAACTACCATTCAAAACCTTCAATCTAAAAACGAAGGAATAGTATTAAAAGCCATCGACGAATGTCGAATCAAAGGCAATGAAAAAGTATTGCCTGCACTCTTAGATTTATTGATAAGCACTAAGAATAAAGAAGTTGCTGATGCCATTAAATCTATTTTATTTGAATTGAAATCATCAAAAGCTGGAGATGTTATCATTCAATATTTAGAAAGCGAAAAATCTAAAAACCACAGAGATATATTGGTTTCTTCCTTATGGCAATCGGGTATTGCTTGCGAAGAACATTTAACTCTTTTAATCAAATTGGCCTGCGAAGAAAACTACCTTACTGCATTAGAAGTGCTAACTGTCATCGAAAATTTAGAAGGCGCTTTAAATGAAGAAGAAGTGATGGAATGTTTATACACTGTGCAAGAAGCTATCACCGAAGAAAGCGATGAAGAGAAGAGCAAGTTGTTGCAAAGTTTGGTGTTGGTGTTGGAGGGGATAAGATAGCCAATCAATACTCCAATATCTCATTCAAATACTTCTTCAATTCTTTTATTTCTCCAGCAGATATTTTTCCAACTTTTTTAGTGAGTCTCTCCTTGCTTATGGATCGAATATGAAAAGTTAGAATTTCAGATGTTTGCTTTAACCCGTTTGATTTATTGGGTTCGAGCACCAAATCACCTTTGTAGTTTTTAATTTTTGTGGTAAGCGGACAACATATCACAATGTTTAAATATTGGTTCAATAAATTTCCGCTGATAATTAATACTGGCCTTAAGCCCGATCGCTCGCTTCCTTTTGTTGGAGAAAGATTAGCATACCATATTTCACCTTGCAGCATAACTATTTTTCTTCTTCGTTTAGCTGCGTTAGATAGTCGACCGTTCCTTCTTCAGCTATGCTTAATAGGTCTTTATCATCTGCCATTTTTTGATACGATTTTATATATTCAGCCTTGTTTAATTGGGCCAAATAAATACTTAAAGCCTTCTCTATAAGCTTGTTTTTAGGCATATTTAACTCCTTTGCCTTTTCGCTTAGCAAAGAAAACAAGTGTTCGGGCAAGGTGCTTGTGAAAGTTGTCATCGCAGTGTGTATTTATATATTGTAAATATAAATTATATTTTCATAAGTTAAACAAAAAGCGCAAAACAGCGTCTCAAAAATTCTGCTAATCAACACTCTACCTTCTTTTTTCATGTAACATTTACTATCTTCAACTTGTTTTAGATTGGAAGAAATTCAAGCCAGTTTATTTAATGTCGGTATTTAAGAAACATACTCTAGTTCTACTTAGCCTTTTTTTGCTGATACAAAGCGCCTTTTCTAGCTCCAATTTCGAATCTTTTAGCAGTGCCCGTTTCATCGAAAATAAAGGTCAGTGGCCCAAAGAAGTGTTGTTTGGTGCTCGCTTGGCATCTGGAATGGTTTTCATAGAAAATGATGGTATTCGATTCAATCAATATTCTCCTGAAGCTTTTAACCACACTCATGAGCACCAAAACATCAAGCAAGCCAACGACAGTTTGCAAGCCCACAATTTTAAAATTCAGTTTCTAAATTCACTTAGCCCAATATCTTCTCCTAATCTGCCTTACCATGATGTGGTGAATTATTTTGTGGGCAACACGCAATGGGGAAGTTCGGCTAAAGTATACCAAGAAATTTTATTGCGCGAAATTTATGCTGGTATCGACGTTCGTTTTTATGAAAGTAACAATCGCTTTAAATTCGATTTTATAGTGCACCCCGGTGCAAATCCACATCAAATCAATTTAAAGAACCGCAATATATCATCGCATATAGAGAACAATCAAATCATTTTAACTAGCGCTGTAGGTAATATTGTACTTCAACAGCCTTTGTCGTACCAAACAGAAAATGGTATGAAAAGAATAATTCAAAACGCTTACTCAAAAAGTGATGACAATAGCTACCATTTCGATGTAAAAACCTACGCTAAAGAAAAAGAACTGCTTATCGACCCTGCTGTTTACTTTGCTTCGTTTTCGGGTTCTACCGATGATAATTGGGGGTTTACCGCTACTTACGATGACCAAGGAAATTTATACAATGCAGGTAATGTTTTTGGCATTGGTTACCCAGTAACTGCAGGGGCGTATAAAACTACTTTTAGCGGAATTGTAGATGTTTCTATCACCAAATACAATTACAATGGAAGCTCACTAACCTACTCCACCTACCTAGGAGGCAGCAATATAGAATCGCCGCACAGCATTGTGGTTACCGCCAATAGAGAGTTGGTTGTTTTTGGTAGTACGAGTTCTATCGATTTTCCAACAACAGCCAGTGCTTACGATAAAACATACAATGGCGGAACAGCTGTTATTGCCGATAATATTTTAGATTACACCGTTGGTTCCGACCTGTTTGTTACTAAACTAAACGCTGCTGGAAGTGCCTTGGTGGGGTCGACTTTGATTGGTGGAAATAAAAACGACGGACTCAATGACGAATACAACCTCGCAAAATTATACTACAACTACGGCGATATTTTTAGGGGTGAAGTCATTGTAGATGCCAATGGGAATCCTATAATAGCTACTACTACAAGTTCTACCGATTTCCCTATAGTTGGCGGATTTCAAAATACATTTGCTGGTGGTACGCACGATGCCGTAGTGATGAAGTTCAACAACAACCTTTCTTCACTTACTTGGAGTACCTTCATAGGTGGAAATGGAACTGATGCCGCCTACTCTGTTCAGTTTGATAGCAAGGGTGATTTGTATGTTACTGGAGGTTCACAAAGTGTAAATTTGCCCTCCACCGCTGGCGCGTTAAACATTACTCCGCAAGGAGATATAGATGGTTATATTACACATTTAAGTAGCAATGGAAACTCTTTACTGGCTTGCACCTACATTGGAACTGCAGCCTACGACCAATGCTATTTTGTACAAACAGATATCAACGACAATGTTTATGTATATGGTCAATCTTTAGGTGCTTACCCCGTGTTTCCTGCAGGAGTTTACAACAATGCGAACAGCCATCAGTTTATTCATAAATTAAACAGCAATTTAAGTACTACCATTTTTTCTACTGTTTTTGGAAGCGGTTCGGCAAACACCGACTTAGTACCATCGGCTTTCTTGGTAAACAATTGCGAAGATATTTACATCTCTGCCTGGGGTGGAACAATAAACTCCTTCTTCTCGCCAAACAAACCTGCAGGGAACACCAATAACATGCCTTTAACGGCCGATGCTTATCAAAGTACGAGCGATGGAAGTGACTTTTATTTAGCTGTTTTTTCTCCTAATGCAGGGAGTTTAAAATATGGGACTTATTTTGGCGGACCAACATCATTAGAGCATGTAGATGGTGGTACGAGTCGGTTTGATAAAAAGGGAAATGTGTATCAGGCAGTTTGCGGTGGTTGCGGTGGGAATTCAGATTTCCCTACTACACCTGGCGCCTGGTCAACAACAAACAAAGCCGACAATTGTAATTTAGCAGTCATTAAATTCGATGTTTCTAAACTTACTGCCAATATTGGCGGAAACGCAGATTCGGTGGCTTGTGTAAATGAACCTATTGTTTTTAATAACGAAAGCCGAGGCGGCACTACCTACGAATGGAATTTAGGTGATGGCACAATAAGTAATGATTTTCAACCTACCCATGCCTACAGCGATACTGGCTATTTTAAAATTCGCTTGGTGGCCACAGATCCAAGTGGCTGTCCGCCTACCGATACCACCTTCATGCTTCTCCACGTTCTACCGCAAGTGAACATGACTGTATTGCCAAACGATAGTATTTGTCCGGGTGAAAGCGTCACCCTCACTGCATCAGGCGCCACCAACTACACCTGGAAACCTGCCGCTACATTAAATCAATCTACCGGCACTCAAGTTATTGCAACTCCAACACAACAAACCACTTATATTGTAAATGGCAATAGCTTTTGTACTAAAGATTCTGCTGCTCTCATCATCACTTTATTTTCTTTAGCACATCAAATTAGTCCGCAAGATTCTGTTTGTGTAGGCAAATCCATTCCGCTTAGCGCTTCTGTTGGTAGTAATTTTTCATGGACTCCGGCCAATCGTTTTAGTTCACCCAATGCAGGAAGCACCACAGTAACGCTGCCTGCAAGTGAAACAGTTCTTGTTAGTTTTAAATCGGTGGATGGCTGCGATATTAAAGACTCTGTTCATATTAAAGTAATTCAGCCCCCTCATGTTAAAACAGTGAGTGATACCTTAATTTGTTTTTCCGAATCTGTGCTTTTAAATCCGGGTATCAGCGGCAATTACGCTTACAAATGGATACCCAACAATCACTTAGATGACGCCACTAAAAAACATCCTTTGGCCACTCCAAGTAGCAACACATTGCACAAAGTTGTAGTAACTAACATGTGTGGAGTAGATACCGGTTATCATGATGTTAAAGTATCTAAAGTGCAAGGAAGCGTGTCGAAAGATACCACTATTTGTCGTAATGATTCTATCGCCCTACTAGCGAAAGGCGGAGTAAGTTATTTGTGGTCGCCAGCCAACACCTTAACTTCATCTGTAATTGATAACCCAAAAGCTTTTCCACAAGAAAAGACCCAATACAAAATAATCATTACGAATACAGATGGCTGCAGTGATTCTATGTATACCACAGTTAGTATAGCTACCAAACCATTTACAGGAATTAAAGATGAATATTTGGTAGAATATGGCGACGATCAACAAATTAACGCCACCTTTGAAGAACATGTATTTTGGTCGCCAAGCACCTATTTAAGCTGCACCGATTGCGCATCGCCATTGATTAGAATACCCGAAGAAGACATTACTTATCAGTATCTTTTGTACGACGATAAAGGTTGTTATTATAGAGATTCAATTCATGTGTTTGTTATAAGAAAAGTTTATGTGCCTAATGCGATAAGTACCAATGGTGACGGACTAAACGATGTTTTTTACTTCAGAAGCATTAGTGTAGAAAAATTTGAATTAATGATTTTCAATCGATGGGGAGAATTGTTGTTTACCAGCAACGATATCAGCAAAGGATGGGATGGCACATTTAAAGGACAACCCGTACAAATAGATACTTACGTATGGAAAGTACGCTACAAAAGATTTCACAAAGATTTATGGAATGAAGAATACGGAACGGTGACAGTGGTGGAATAAGCTTAGTTCTTCTCTAAGAAAAAGCCCTTCCAATACACCGAATACTTTTTGTCGATACTCATTGGCACATCACAATAACTAGGGAAATCGAAATGCACCTTGTACCCTCTTTCTAAAAAATACTGCACAAACAACTGCTCATTAAAAAACCACGCAGGATAGCTGGCTTCGTATATCATTTCATGAGTGTATTGAACAGTAACTTGGTGTGTATCTCTTTTCACAAATGCAATTCGATCTAACAAAATATAAGGGTAGTCTCTTTTGATGAATTCATTCATCCATTCAAAAGGATTGGGAACATACTGCAAAGTGCTAGAAGAAAATAAAACAGTAGATTTTTGTTGTGCCTCAGCCTCGGCTATGGTGTGGTAAAAGAAAAGGTAATCGTCTTGTAAATTAGCTTTACCAAAATCAATGATGTTTGGCAACTCCACTACCTTCCATTGTAGTTTCTTTAATGACGAAAAAAAAATTTTGTGCTGAAAATAACTGCTGCCCAAACTTCCTCCAAAATCGGTAAGTTCTAATTCGCTGTTGTTTTTGGTAGCTATGTTTTGCAAGGCCGCAACCGCTGCAAAGGAATAATGAGCTTTGGTAAAACCAACAGAATCTCGCTCAAAAACAAAATCGCCTCGCTGCACTTTCAAAGCTGTTTCGCAGGTTTTTTTAAAAACTTCTTCGGCTGCATAACCTTTGCAATGCTTTAGTGCATCGTCAAAAGAAGAGAAATCACCAGTGTAATAATGCGACTCTGCGGTATTAAAAACCGACTTTATTTTACGCAGCACTTTTCGAATCATGTTGTTCTATTTAAAAGTGAATTTACAATTTTTTTTTACCTTGCCTCCATGCAACGAATTATCATTACAGGAGCACCGTGTACAGGAAAAACCACCATTCTGCAAACTTTAGCAAAAATGGGCTATTCCACCTTTGATGAAGTGGCCCGAGAAGTAATCAAACAAGAATTACATAAAGGAAGCGATGTGCTGCCATGGCAAAATATAAATGCCTTTAGCAAAGCGGTTCTCCCCTTTCAAATTAATAATTTCAAAAAAGCTGTTGAAGGTTTAAATTTTTACGACCGCGGTATTCTCGATATTGCAGCCTATCAAGAAAAAAGCAATCAAGCTATTTTCGAAGAATTAGAAAAGGCCATCAATGAACATCGTTATCACGAAAAAGTATTTATCACTCCGCCTTGGAAGGAAATCTATGTGAACGATAATGAAAGAAAAGAAAGTTTTGAAGACGCGATGGAAATTCATGATTATTTGGTGAAAGCATATACTGAGAACAACTACCAATTGATTGAAATTCCAAAAGTGAGTCTAGAAGAAAGGTTGAAGTTTGTTATTGAATTATTCTGATCGATATCTTCAAGTTTGGGTCACTAACTCCACTTCTCCCTTTTCAAAAGGGAGAGCGCGAAGGGCTTTGAGGGCAAAGGCAAGAGGGATTTAAATTATTTTATTATTGACCACAGATTTACTTATGCAGATAGAAATCCCTCTTTCCACAACACAGGCATTTTCGCGCTCTCCCTTTTGAAAAGGGAGAAGTGGAGTTAGTGCTTCTAGACTAATTTCCAACTGCACACATGTAATACAATTTCTTCCGAACATGACTATCCGTCAGCTGAAGGACGCCCCTAAATTCAAACTCCCTTTCTTGCATACTTACTGCAAACAGGACAGTTCTCTACCACATGTCCCCTAGCCGGACAAAACTCCCTACCAAAAAAAATGATTTGAAGATGCAGCGTGTTCCATTTCTCTATTGGAAAAAGTTTTTTGCAATCGACCTCCGTTTGTTCTACCGATTTACCACTGCTCAATCCCCAACGATAAATCAAACGATGAATATGTGTATCTACCGGAAAAGCAGGTACTCCAAAAGCTTGTGCCATCACTACCGAAGCCGTTTTGTGTCCCACACCAGGCAATTCTTCCAAATCTTCAAAGGTATTAGGCACTTTACCTTTATGCTTATCAATCAAAATATGCGACAAATTGAAAATGGCTTTTGATTTTGCAGGCGACAATCCGCAAGGTTTAATAATCTCACGAATTTCTTCCATCGACAATTTCACCATATCAAATGGATTATCGGCCTTTTTGAACAAAAACGGAGTGATTTGATTTACGCGCACATCGGTACATTGCGCCGATAGCAATACCGCCACCAATAAGGTGAAATCGCTGGTGTGATCTAGTGGAATAGGCGGATTAGGATAGTATCCTTCCAATATTTTTGTGATGGCTATTGCTTTCTCTTTCTTGGTCATGATTAATCTGATAACACACTCAACCTTAAAAATCTCTTTAAGAAAACGGCCATCACCAACACTGAAAGCACTAATACCGCAATAGGCAAAGCGAGTACTTCGGTGAATAAAGTCATTTGAAGATTGGGCATAAATTCATTCAATCCTTGTTGAATCGAAGCATTTAAAAATGGTAATATAGCGTAAATAATAATGAGTGGAAAAAGCTGCATTACCACAAAGCCGTAAAACATATAAGAGAACAAAGTATTTAAACGGTAGCCCAAACTAAACAACATTTTCAATTCGGCTTTGGCTTTTGAAATGAGCAATTGGATATTCATCACCAAAGTGTTTAGCGTAAGAATGACTATGAGTCCGCCTATTAAACCCAACACCGACAAAAACAATTTAATCTTCGATTTACCACTACCTGCCAACAATTTATCTTTATTGGCCACATAACCTTTCGCATCTAAAAACTCTTGCAATTGATGATCTGCGGCATCTTCCACCTCCAACAACACTCTTGAAAAATCATTTTGCGCGCCTCTACCTATATTCTTATTGGCCCATTTTAAAAACTCTAAAGGAACTAAAATAGAATTCACTCTATCTGAAAAACCTACAATTCTGGTTTTCATCTTTACATCTTTTTGAACGCCGCGCAATTCTAAATCGAAATCGGTGCTCATCAATGCCGATTTAGGCACTTGTGGAAATCCGGTTTTGGTTGGTGAATAACCAAAACTTAGCAAGTTGTACATTTCGTTTGAGAGAATTACCGGAACTTCTGCATCGCCTTCTTGCCATCGGAATTCATTAGGTACATTATCGATAAAATTTCTCGGTACACCTTCCACAAACAACTCAGAATAAAAGTTGAACGGCGCACCTTTTCTTATGGCGACATCAAACTGATTGGCAATAAAAGGAACTGCACCTTTTACCTTTTTGCTGTTTTTTATGTCTTCTATTTCTTCAGCTTTGAAAGAAGTTGAAGTTAAGCCAAAAGTATTGAGATAACCTACCGATTTATTAATCACTAAATAGTTGTTCGAGAAAGCATCGTTGTCGCTCAGTACTTCTTTAAAGTTGAGATATAAATTAAAAGTAATGGCCATCACCAACACTCCTACTACCAAGGCCAATAAAGTCAGCACCAATTGAAAGTACGACTGCTTACCCCACAATATTTTAACCAGCAATTTATTCACAGCTTCAATTTTTGTTGGTAGTTAAAATGTGCATCTTCAAACAAATTGCAAGAGATAACGCTTGCTTTGTTTTTATCGCAAATATCGTTGATGAGCGCAATAGCTTTTTTGGTATTCCCTTCGTCGAGATGACTAAATGCTTCATCTAAAATGAGGAAATGAAAGGGCTGACTCAATGCTCTTAAAATAGAAATTCTTTGGCGCTCACCGCGTGAAATGGTTTTACAACTCTTGTTCAACAAATAAGAAACGCCTAACTTTTCGGCATTTTCTACAATCTCTTTTTCGCTGAAAAAATTGGTGAGTCGGTTCTTAATTTGAATATTTTCTAAAGCAGTATATTCTTCCAATAATTTTAAATCTTGGTAAATGATTGAAATGGTTTGCTGACGGTAAACACTCCAATCATCAGGTTTCCAATCTTTGGCTACTTTACCGTTGTTGAGCAAAGTTCCATCGTAATCGTGACGCAAACCATACAAGATATGCGACAAGGTTGTTTTGCCCGTTCCCGAAGGAGCACACACATGATAATGCGTACCCGATTGAAAAGAAATTTCTTTACCCCACACATCAGAGATGGGCGAAAAATTTTCGCGAATAGGATGCGGAATAATTTTATTTAAAACAATCTCACTCATTACGATTGTGGCGCTGCATATCCTTTAAATTCATTGAGCAAACGCAAAAGCGACACCAAAATATTTTCGTTTTTGTTGGCACCTTCAATTACAAAATCACCTTCTAACACTTTCCCTTTTACAGGTAAAGTAGAGTATTTTAGGCTGCGAATATTCTTTTCGAAAAGCTGAATCACAGGCATCATTTGCGGGAAAACTTGAACAGGCAATTTCTTCGATAAATCTGTAAAGTTTAAATAAATTCCATTTGAAAAAGTAGCGAGCGATGTATTTTTATCACCTGCTTTTGCCGATAAAATCTTAGCAATTGCAGCTTCATCAGAAGTAAAATAAACATTGTAGCCTTTAAAGAACATATAGGTTTTTGCTCCTGCAAAATAGTACACACTGTTTTTAACACTTGGCGCAAATTCCATCATTTGGCGCACCAAGCCCATTCTACCTAAAATGGTATCTTTTAAGGTGAATGCGGCATTGTAATCGAATTTTAAAACCGGACCCTCCACAAAATCAATATTCTCCTCATCGTTTTGTTCCTCTCGGGTCTTAATTACTTTTTCGGCTACCGAAACATCTACTTTATTTAAAGATGCATAAAAATCACCCTCAATAAAAGAAGCCACCATTTCAGATGGCATGCCAGTGTACAACATCATCAATGAATCGATAACATGCTTGGTTCCTTCGTTTTCTTGAGCCATTAAAAACGACATCAAATCAATAGATACGCCTGCGCTCAACATAGAATTATCTACATTCACTCCCGCCATCATATCGGCAATTTTGCTAGGTTTCTGAAAAGCTTTTAAGGCAATGCTTCCCTCCTCGTAATATTGTTTGGTTTTGCCTTCTAGCTTACCCGCTTTAAAATTGAATTCGGCTACAAATTCGCTGGCTTTATTTTTAACTGCTGGTGCAGTAACAAAATCATCTGCCGCTGTTCCTAAAGATGATGCGATGGTATTTTCTTCACCAAATACTGCAACATGACTTTCACTGCTGATGGCATCTAAAGCGCGAATTTTAGCGTTCACCAACTTCTCTGTTTTGTCGTCTTTTAAATTGGCTACAAAAGCAGCTGATGATTTCTCATTAAAAGAACCCCACAATATAAAAAGAGTATGGTCTTCAATCACTGCAAAAGAAGATGCCGATTTCACAAAAGCAAAATCGGCACCATTGGTTACTTCAATTGTATTAGCATTTAACAAAGCTTGTAAATCATCGCCAGAATTTAAAGGAAGCATAGCGCAAACAGCAGAATCTGTTGTAAAAACAAAAGATTTAGCGCTTAAATTAATGCCTGCTTCAACAGGATTTTCTGCCAATAATCTTACTAAAGCATCGTCGATTATTTTGAATTCCAGTTTTCCTTTTCCAAAAAGAACATCCCATTTTATTTCATCAACAATAGCTTTATTGTTAATCATCAGCAACGTTTTAGCGCTGGCTGGAATGTAGTTTTTTAAGTCGGTACTATCGCCCGAACAAGCAAATAAGAAAAGCGAACTGAGTGCTAATAAAAATATTTTCTTCATGACGGTATATTACACTCCAGGTGTAGCTTTAGGCATCAATTGAGTTTCTAATTCTTTGGCAAATTTCAATACAGAAATGATGAAGTTCTCTTCTTTGTTTACCATGTTTATTTTGAAAGTAATCTGACTGTGTTCAACAGTTGGCTTAGGTGATTCTATGGCAAAAGTGCTGAAATACTTTTGGAAGATTCCCGCACCATTAAATACTTCTGCCGATTCTTTCGCATCAAGAGCCATTTTCTTTTGTAAATCTTTGGTGTTGCCATAAAACGCTACCGCTTTATCTTTCAATACAGCATTATCGAATTGAGCACTTCCATTGGCCATGGCAAGAAATCCAGCAGAATCAGAACTATACATCACCAATTTATCTTTGAAAAATAAATAACCTCCACCAAATGGCATTTGATAAACATCGGCAGTACCTGGTAAAACAGAACGGCCTAAGAATTTTCTAAGCAAACCTTTGATATACGCAGTGTCATTTAACGACATAGCGGCTTTCATCATAGGAGATTTATCAACTCTAGTTTGCATTTCCATGTGGGGAGCTGTTGGTTCCTGACCTTCCTCATAAGTTGCATAATCGTCATACACCATTACTTCTTCAGTAATTGTTTTGGCATTTATTCCGTCGAAAGAAAAAGCCATGTCGTTACCCAAAGAGCTGCACAAAGTATCTAACGAAACACCCATATTCATCATCACGCCATCAATCATTGGTTTAGTGCCCATTTTAGCTAACATTTCGGGCAAAGCTTTCCAAGAAAAAGAAGCTCCAAAAAACGCCAATGAGTTTGCAGCATCCATAGTAGAAGCAACACTTTGTACATTAGGCTGAGTGATAAATTTCGTCATATCCATTAACTTACCATCGCTATAGCAATCAAGCACCACATCCATCAATCCGTTTTTAAAATTAAGCACACCAGCGTACGAAATTTGTGCATCAAAATCCATTTTCATCCCCGTTTTAGCCATTTGCTCTTTCATAGAAGACAAGATGGCAGCGTAGTTCATGTATAAAGAGATGTGCGCATCACCTGTAAACACTTCTTTTCCTTTAAATTCGGTAGAAAGCAATGCCGAACCTACGCCATCATATAAAGACTGAACGTATTCAGCCACTTCCTTTTCTGTAGTTTTGTTGGCTATAGTAAATAAAGTATGTTCATTCCAAGCCAGGAAAAGTTTATCATCTAGCTTTTTAATTTCAAGTTCACCAATTTTTTTAGATGGGTCTTTACTTACGTTTGCTTTCACAAACTCAGAAAAATCATCTCCATCAGATAAGGGAACAATGGCTGCCGCTACCACATTTTCGAAACTTGTAGCAGAATCGACAAACAAATAAGATTTTTCGCCGAAATCGATACCAGTTTCCAAAGGATTAGCCATTACTTTTTTCATCAATTCGCTTTTTTCAAATGATTTGAACTTTAATAAATCTGAACCAAAAAGTATGTCCCATTTAATTTCATCAACGATTTTAGGCGTATTCACAGCCATTAACCCAATGGCTCTTTTTGGAATTAAATTCGCTCTATCATCTTCTTTAGAGCAAGAGAAAAATAAAACAGTAACCGAGAGTGCCCACAGGGCTTTTTGCATTGTTTTCATGTAGTAATTATTTAAATAGTCGTGTGAATTTGCGTGGAGCCGGAGTTTCAAATCTCATATTCTCTCCGCTGATAGGATGAGTGAAAGCCAATATATAGGCGTGCAAACCTAAGCGATCGATAGGATCTGTTTTAGCACCGTATTTCTTATCGCCAATCACAGGATGTCCCAAATCATTCATATGCACACGCACCTGATTTTTTCTTCCTGTTTCTAAATCGACTTTAAGCATGGTATATCGAGCAGCTCTGCGCAATACTTTGTAATTGGTGATGGATAAAGAACCATGTTCGGGGTTCTGACTAGAATACACCATCAAAGCAGATGTCTCTTTTAAGTAGGATTTTATGATACCTTCATCTTTTGGCACCTTACCCTCTACTATCGCCAAATAGCTTCTTTCTTGAACAGCGGTATTCCAGTTTTTTTGTAAAATATCTTTTGCCTTTTGTGTTTTGGCATACACCATTAAACCCGAAGTATCTTTATCTAAACGATGAACAATAAATATTTTGCTATCGAATTGAGTTTGCTTTACGTGAGAACTCAAAATGCTATAAGCGGTATCGCGTTTCTCTTTATCGGTTGCCACAGATAATACTCCTGAGTGCTTATCTATAACAATAATATGGTCGTCTTCGTGAATTAAAGTTATATCGTGAAATTGCTTGGCCTGTGGCACTGCCACCCAGTGCACTTCTACCTTCTGTCCGGCCTTTAAAGGATGTTTCGCATGTGTTTGCACCTCACCATTTACAGTGATGTGCTTGTCTTTCATTAAGGTTTTGATGTTGTTACGGTTCTTGTGCGGCAAGCCAGCTATCAAGAACAGCATCATCTCGGTATCTTCTTTAACCTCTAATACGACTGGAGGTTTTTTCGATTTTATTTCTTTGCGAATCATGGCGTGAAGATAGAAATTTAAGACTCTACTTGCAATCGGGTGCCCCATGATTTAGTAAAATGAAAAACGGCGAATGAAATCAATTGATTTCATTCGCCGTTTCAAGCAAAAAAGTTGCTGTTTATTAATTGGTAAAGGTGTCTGGAAACAAGATGTATTTCTTGCTTACCGCACCTGCTTTACAAGCTTTTTGTTTAGATTTTGATTTAATCTTAGTAGAAGAAGTGTAATCCATTCTCACGGCTTTACCCTCTTTGTTTACAGCATAAACTTCAATGTAAACGTCGCCTTTCGGACAAGGTAAAGCCACTTTTACTTTCTTGCTAGGTTTAGGTACTGTTTTCATATAAACACCCATTCCGCAATCGTAAGACACTCTTAACTCGGTAATTTTCAAGCCTTTTTTAGCCTTGAATTGGAATACCGGATTTTCGGTAGCATCCACATCAGAAGCAAAATTGGCAGCAACAGATGTTTTGGTCTCTAAAACATAATAATCTTTTCCGTTAACCGACTCTTTTTTAGCTGCCTCGCCTCTATTTTGCCAAATCATTGTAGAATAACCTCTCCATACATCAACTGGTTTTGTATTGGCACAAGCAGATGCAACAGGAATATAAACTCTCATTGCTTTAGTCAAGTTTGTATCAGCACACAATTTAACATCAACAATGGCAATTGCTTCTAAGTTAGAAAAAGCCGGACCGTTGGTAGAATATCCCGATTTTCTCAACAATACGCCTGTGTTATAAGCCGCAACAGTCATGCATCTTTCCAATTTCTCAAATTCACATTTCCCCATTTTCAATATAGCCCCATTTGGCAAATTGATGGTTGTATCACCTTCGCAACGGAATCTCTCTTGAGCCGCTAACAATGAATCCATATTCACCTTTGGTGCAGGCAGCAAAGCGCCTTTTTTGGTAGAAGTAACAACCACTGCCACTCTTCTGTTCAAACGTCTTCCGTCTTCCGTGGTGTTAGAAGCTTGAGGTTGATCTGAGCCATGATTGGCGATACTTATGTTTTCACCTTTTACCTTTTTTGATATGAAAAATTTCTTCACCGCATTACCTCTGTCTTCCCCAAGAGTAAGGTTGTAATCGGGTCCGCCAATACTATCACAGTAAGAATCTAATTTTACTGAAATAGAATCTGATTTAAAAAAAGCGAAAATTTGCCGCAATTGCGCTTTATGCTCTTCTGTAAGTGCGCTCTTTTTGTAATCGAACATCAAGGTAGTAACTTGCTGCTGGGCATTTAGCTTCGCGCAGCACAAAGCAATAGCGAGGAGAATTAGGGTAAATCTGTTTTTCATATACTAGGTTTTAGGTGTTGTACTTTTCTAAGGTATAAAAATCATTTAGAATTATTTAACCATTTCAAAATATTTGCTTCAATTCTATTTTCTAGGGTCTCAGCAGGTTCTTTCACAAACTTCTTTCCTGTGATGTTTTCAAACAACTCAATGTATCTTTCAGAAACCATTGAAATAAAATCGTCTGTCATCTCAGGAATGGTTTGGCCGTCTTTCCCCTGAAAATTATTCGCTATCAACCATTGGCGCACAAATTCTTTCGACAATTGTTTTTGTTCTTCACCTTTAGCTTGGCGCTCTGCATAGCCATCTGCGTAGAAATATCTTGAAGAATCGGGCGTATGAATTTCATCAATCAAGATGATTTTTCCTGATGCATCTTTTCCAAATTCATATTTGGTATCCACCAATATCAAGCCTTTATCATTCGCCATTTCTTGTCCGCGCTGAAACAAAGCTCTCGTATATTTTTCCAACTGAACATAATCAGCTTCAGCCACTATTCCTTGTTTCAATATTTCTTCGCGAGAAATATCTTCGTCGTGACCTTCAGATGCTTTGGTCGTTGGTGTGATGATAGGCTCAGGAAATTTGTCATTCTCTTTTAAGCCTTCGGGCATCGTTACTCCGCACAGCGTTCTAATTCCAGATTTATAAGTTCTTGCTGCATGGCCAGAAAGATAGCCTCTAATCACCATTTCCACTTTGAAAGGCTCGCATCTTTTACCCACAGAAACCTGAGGATCGGGCGAAGCCAACAACCAGTTGGGAACGATATCGGCAGTAGCATTTAAAAAGTGCTGAGCAATTTGATTGAGAACTTGACCTTTATAAGGAATACCTTTAGGCAACACCACATCGAAAGCCGAAATACGGTCGCTCGCCACCATCACCAATACATCGCCGATAGAGTAAACATCTCTAACTTTTCCTTTGTACACTGCAGTTTGATTTGGAAACTGAAAATTTGTTTTTGTTAATGCGTTCATGGTTTAAAATTTAATGGCCTCACCCCAACCCTCTCCAAAGGAGAGGGAGATGGGAGAAGTACTGAGTACTAATTTTTCCCTACTCCCTCTCCTTTGGAGAGGGTTGGGGTGAGGCCAAATATTACTAATAATTTTTTCAATTAACTTTTCTCTTTATCATACGCCGTTAAAATGTCTCTCACCAATTTGTGGCGAATTACATCTTGTCCGTCGAGATATATAAATGATATTCCTTCAATTCCTTTTAACAAGTGAGCAGCTTGCGGCAAGCCCGAGCGCTGACTGCGCGGCAAATCCACCTGCGTAATATCGCCCGTTACCACAAACTTTGCCGATTGTCCCATACGCGTAAGGAACATTTTAAACTGTCCCTCAGTGGCATTTTGCGCTTCATCTAATATCACAAAAGCGTTGTCAAGTGTTCGTCCGCGCATAAAAGCCAGCGGCGCAATTTCAATTGTTTTTTTCTCTAAATAATCGGCCAGTTTAGCATGCGGAATCATATCGCGTAAAGCGTCATACAAAGGCTGCATGTAAGGATCTAATTTCTCTTTTAAGTCGCCTGGCAAGAAACCTAAATTCTCTCCCGATTCAACAGCCGGACGGGTCATGATGATTTTTTTTACCTCGCGATTTTTCAAGGCACGAACAGCTAAAGCAACAGCAGTGTAGGTTTTACCAGTACCTGCCGGACCAATAGCAAAAACCAAATCGTTGGTTTGAGCGGCAGCCACCATACGGCGCTGATTCATGGTTTTGGCCTTCACCATCAAACCGCCATTGCCATAAACAATAACGCCTTCACCATCTTTTCCAGCAATGATATCTTCCGACTCATTACCCAACAACATATCAATATTGGCCTCGGTGAGTTTGCCATATTTTTCAATATGTGCCAAAAACAATTCAAGCTTTTTCTCAAAGAAAATAATATCGGTTCTACTTCCCGCCAACTTGATCTCATCGCCTCTAGCCATGATTTTAAGCTTAGGGAAATTCTTCTTGATATGATTTAACTTCAAGTTGTTTACCCCCAGCAAATGCATAGGGTCAACATGTTCTATTTTGATGGTTTTGTCCAAATGGGTGTTTTTATTCGCGCTAAAATAAGGAATTGAAAGAAGGATTTTAGTAGTATGCAATTTAACTTTTGAGCATAGTAATACACCTGTCTCTTATACACATCTCCGAGCCCAC
>ENA-OSIY01000814-OSIY01000814.1-marine-metagenome-genome-assembly--contig:-NODE-814-length-17033-cov-9.482071_pt1 | contig 17033 bp, 9 predicted proteins | sample MGYA00237884_ERZ534233 | MGnify/ENA primary metagenome ERZ534233 (study PRJEB26412, sample SAMN06343840) | marine metagenome | isolation source: estuarine water | place: USA: Columbia River Estuary... | reverse complement strand
AATCTTGCATGGAGAACATCAAGAAGACCTGGTTATAGATACACCGATTTACCTGAATCTGAAAAAGGACCAAACGGCGGTAGAGTTATGTGGTTCCCACCATATGATTTATCATTTTCTGAAAACAACTCAGTTTCATGGGAAGGAAATTCTTTTTTAGGTAGACCTGAAAAAATATACACTTATCAGAATTCAGAAAGAAGTGGTTCCTTATCATTTAAAGTTATTGTTGACCACCCTTCAGTTATGAATTTATTGGTAAACAGAGTTTTAACTAACACAGCGTCAAGTCAAATCGCCGACCAAGTAATTGATTCATTCTTTGCTGGACTTACAAAATTTGATATCTATGAATTATCAAAAAGATATAACAATTTCTCAACCACAGAATTAACACAAATTCAAAAAATAATTAATGGTTCAAGTAACCCTGAAAAAATTAAGGATGTTGTTAATCAATCTTTAAATATTGGTGGGGATGCTGCGGGTGGTTCACTAAGTTCAAATTCAAATGTTGGACAACAAGTGTATACACCACAGTTAAACTCATATAAGTCAACACAGTTTTACTTTGATTATAATAATGGCGGTGGAACAAACTACTTAAATGATATTATTCTTTATACAGGAAGTACAAACTTTAGTCAAATTAATCCTGTACAACAAACATTAATTTCATCTTCAAAAAATGCGATTACCACTTTTGTTGAAAGTATTAAAACATTGTTATCATCAAATGCCAATGTAACAATTGAAATTAGATTACGTTCAACAAGTTGCTCAAACGAAGGTACTAATGTTAAATCTGAAAGAAATACTTGTATTGAAGATACATTAAAGACATTACTTAATAATGATAAAAGAGTTAAGATTGCAAAGTCTAATGGAGCGGATAATGAAACAATCCAACCACAGAACTATACTTGTAATAGTGCCACAACACAATATTACGCTGCGGGTCCCGTTGGATGTAGAAGAGTTATTATTGAGGATATTATTGAAATACCATTACCAAACCTAAATAATCCAAATGGGGGTGTCGCAACAGGAGCTATCACAGCCGTAGATAAACTATTGTCTGAAACACAAAAACAAAACGGAAACAGTAGTAACAACTCAAGTGCACCAACACAAGAGTCAATTAGCAAACAAGTTATTAGAAAACTATTAAGTGAAGCCGATTACTTTAAATTTATGAAAGAAAGTAATCCTTTTGTTTACGATTCATTAAAAGAAAAATTAAAATATTTTCATCCAGCGTTTCACTCAATGACACCTGAAGGATTGAACGAAAGATTGACTTTCTTATTACAATGTACAAGACCTGGTGACACAATTCCAACTAAACAACCTGGTGGTAATTTAGTTGATACTGATGCAAGAAATACTGCGTTTGGAGCACCACCAATTTGTATTTTAAGGGTGGGGGATTTTTACCACTCAAAAGTTGTAATTGATAGTTGTAATTTTACATATGAAGATGGTAAATTTGATTTAAATCCTGAAGGTATTGGGGTACAACCTATGATTGTGAGTGTAACTATGGGATTCAAATTTATTGGTGGTCAAGGGTTGAAAGGACCTATTGATGAATTACAAAACGCATTATCATTTAACTTCTTTGGTAATACTGAAATGTATGATGAAAGAGCAACGGATTCATTAACGGTATCAGCCTACAATAAAGAATTTATTGAAAAGACTGAACCAACTGGTGACACACCCAAGAACACAAACTCAACACTTCAAAATGAAGGTGGAACAACTATTGGTTCTGTTGAAGGTAAATTTGAAAATAGTGGAACAAGTGTTAATATCGTTTATAAAACTATTGTAAATAATTTTATTGAAAGTTTTAACAATTTTACAAACGACGAATATGACAAATTAAAACAAGTAAGCGAACAATATAATAGCGGTATATTAATGTTGTATACTAAAGACCGAGATTATAAATCAGGTAAAATGAATGAGTTTGGTAGTCCTTCAGCAACACAGACAAATCTTACAATCTTTGGTAAATCAACATTTGAACCCAAAATAAACACACTGTTTAGTCAGTTGTTAACAGATATTAATAGTAATTCATTAACAATTCAACAAGAAATGTTAAAACAAAACTTTAAATCAGTTGACCAAACAAATTTTAACAACCAATTAAAAAAATTGGTTAATGATTATAAGGTTAAATTTACAGACAAATTAGTTACAACAAGTAATGAATTATCAAAAGTACAATTATCTATGATAAGAAACATTGATAAGTTAAACTATGTAGTTCAAGGATTAGATGGTTATATTGATACTAAAGGTATTCCACAAATTTATACGATTGACAGTGCAACAACTGTAAATGAAATTGGTATAGTTATGAACATTTATTCGCCTTTAATTAATTTATTGGAATTTAATTTAGAAACTAAAAAAATAATCACATCAACGTATGATGATAATCAAAGTTACACTTTACCCGGCGGTAGTTTTGCAACAAACACGGCAGATAAACGATTCTTTTTAGTATTTGGATGGCAATTGGCGAATAATTACAAAGCGTTTGAAACACAAGTTACAGGTTCATTCACATCTAAAGATTGGACAAAATTTATTAGTGAAAGTTTAACTAAAAATTACAAAGTACCTGCGGATAATGAGAAAAAAGAAATTGGTAAAATATTTTCTGATTATAAAAAATCAACCAATAAAGTTTATGTTCCTGGCGATGTAACAACACTTATTAAAAATAAGAGACAAACAAGTTTAACAATTAAAACATCGGCAACTGACAATGACAAAACAAGATTAAAAAATCTTTATTTAGGACAAAACAGTAACACTGATAAAAATACATTTAATGGTAAAGTAATATTCTAATGGACTACTACAATAGATATGGTCAATTTTTATTAAACGGTGAACAAACCGTTGTTCCTGGCTTAACATTACCAAGAAAAAATACTGACATTAAATATGTCTTTAGAGCCGGTATTAGTAGATTAGATAAGATAAGCCAAGAGTATTATGGCACACCATTTTTTGGTTGGTTGATATTACAAGCAAATGAAGAATACGGTGGATTGGAATGGAACATTCCTGACAACTCAATTATAGTAATACCATACCCTTTAGTTAGTTCACTTCAGGACTATAATAATGCTGTACAAACAAGATTCTATTACTATGGCAGATAATTTTGGTGGTAGTGAAAATATATATTATGAAGACAATTCTAACATTGTTTTAATTGACCCAAACTCAGTAAGAGACTCAAGAGGTGTTAAAAAAGACCGTGTAATCAAACAAGAGAATTTAATAATGTATGCTAACTTGGAAGCCAAAGCGGTTCCAAGAACAAAACTTGCGGTTGGACAAGATGTTGAATCAAGTGTTAATAATACAACAGTTGCCGCAATTAATTTTTTAAAACCAAATGATAAAAACACTTTTGATACAAGTTATACTGATGAAACCACAGGTGCCGGTAGTGCACAAGGACAAGGTATAAATCAAATTAAATTTAATAATGGTCAAAACCCGCAATTAAATAATTATGTTGATACCCAAATATTAGGTATAAGAGACATTAATGTTGATATTAAATTCAATGGAGTGCCAACAGTAACCATGACATTAGTTGATGTACAAGGTAAAAGTTTATTTCAAACCGGAGGTAATTCACCATATTCTGTATTTTTATATTATCCATATCCGTTATTTGAATTAACCTTAAAAGGTTTTTATGGTAAGGCGATTAAATACGAATTAATGTTATTAAACTTCCAAGCAAGTTTTGAAGCATCAACAGGAAATTATATTGTAAATTTAAAATTTATTGCACGTACAAGTGCGATGTTAGATGATATTCGTTTAGGATATTTGTTTGCGTTACCACATATGTATGGTCAATATAATATTTCAAACACACCAACGATTAATACAAGTAATTCAGCAACTGCTTCCGTACAACAAGATGGGACTGGTGTTACTACTGAGTTAACTGTAGAATCAACATCTAAAGGTTATTCAAAAATAAAACAAGTTTTTGAGGAGTATAAGAAAAGAGGATTAATTGACCAAAATGTACCAGTAATAACTCTTAATGAAATGCAAATTAGATTAACGAAGTATACTGAATTTTTAAATAAAGAATTTGATAAATTAGATTTTACAAGTATTGTTGCTCTTGAGAGGTATAAAGAATCTTTAAATAATTTTAGTAATAAAGTGGTCCAATGGGGTCAAACATATTTAGATTCAAATAAAGTTTTAGTTTTAAATAATTCATTTAAAAATATCAAACTATATCAGTTAAAACAACTTACAAATAGTCCTGATGGTATTGAAATTAAAAGTAATATTGAATCATCATTAATTGTTGAAAAAGAATTAACCGCAATACTTGAAAATAATATAAAAGAATTTAACTCAGTTCCTACTGATATTTGTAAAAGTATTACTTTAGACCAAAAAGCGTTTAAAGTTGATTTCTTTAAAGAAAAATTTAGTGTTGATGACATTAATTTTGAGGACACATATTTTAAACAAAGAGGTAGACAAATTACTAACCCAAATACCGATGTTGAATATAATAAATTTAAAAACAATTTAATTAACGAACTAAGAAATAATGGTACATTATTAAAAGTTGAACCAACAAGTGCTGTTTCAGTTACAACTGGAAATTTATATTATTATACTTTAGACAAAGAAATTGAAACGATTAAAAATATTAACGGACAAATTGTTCAAAAATATAAAGAAGAATCTGAAAGACTTAACCAAGTATTAAAAGATAAAGTAAGAACAAATGGAAATGTTCAAGATTTACAATTTAGACCTACGGTTAGAAATGTTGTTGGTACAATAATGGCATCTGTTGACGCTTTTTATCAGTTAATGGACGATGTCCACACCAACGCATGGAATCAAAGAGAAAACACGGCAAGATTAAAATCAATAATAACAACCAATCCTTCACAGGAAGGTAAAAATGTTATACAAACCACAACAACTAAAAATCCAAATTATTTTGTTTACCCATGGCCACAATTTGTTCAGAAAAAAGAAACATCAGGTAAAGTAGAATATGAAGTAACATATCCAGGCTCAAAAGCAACAAGTGAATCAACACAATCCTATAACCCTGTTATTTGGCCTGAAGTAGAATTTGTTGAAGAATACCTTAAAGGAGTATTGGAAAAAGACCGAAATTTTATAACAGACATTAAACCAAACAATAGTTTAATTGTAAAATACACACCCGAACACGCTATTGAAATACCTTTTAGAACTGACGTATATAATCAACAAAACAATTCACCTGTAAATTATGTTTATGAAATGTATGAAAGATTATATTTAAATGCGTTTTATTCGGGTTTGTTCTACATTGATGTTAACGAAGATATTGTTTTTACCGCTTCAGATGTTGAAACAAATAACGTTGTCCAATCACTACCTGCTGGTGCGTTAAAAAATGATATTACAAATACATTACCAACAACAACCTTATACAATTATTTAAAAACTACTGCAGGTGAAAACCAAGAAGGTCCATTATGGCAAACTTTTATTTCACAAAACTTTGTTACGCCATACATCAATGACCAAGTTAAAAATAGTAGCCAACTATTAAGTTCAAAGGATTTTGACGCAACATCAACAAATCCAGAAAAACTTAAAAGTTTAGATAACATTAAAAGTGTTTTAATTGCGAATCAAACAAATGCAACAACACTTTTTGATACATATCCGTTTATTATTGATAGTTTTGCTCAAAAAATGCAAGACACGCCAAATAAGGATAATAGATATACTACAATTAATAGTTATGGGTTTAATGATAAGAAATTAGTAATTGATAATTTTTCAGGACCAAATATTAGTCCGTTAACTAGAAGTACAACAAGTAATTCTGGTTATTTAGATACTCAAACAACTAATCAACTTATTATTAATTTTTATGAAGATAGATACGGAAATAAATTAAAAAAGTTCTATACTGAAGGTAATTTAACATATACCACTGACAGTAATTTAACAATTACACAAACAACAAGTTTATTAAATACACCATATTTTATAAACGCAATTGTTGAGGCGGGAAGTACAGGCTCCACAGGTAATGACAAATACACTAAGTTAGGTTATTTGTTGTTAAATTCATTACCACTTGCAACGTTACACGAAAAATACATTGATACCAGTAACGGAGTATCAACCGAGTATATTTTTGCCAACTTAAATAAGTTTTCAGCAATACATGAATTACCATATGCTTGGATTTTAAAAATGGGTTCAATATGGTATCGTTATAAAACCTATGTTGAAACTTCGGGTACAACGGACATACTAACTTCCATTTGGAAAGATTTTGACTACAAAACAAATTACGACCCAATTACATCAGCGGCAACAAAAACATATGATATTGTTTACGGTTCGGCAAATTCAGGAAAAAGACCTTACACATTATTAGGTTCTAATAATATCCAAACAGGATTTTACCCACAAGTTATTAATAATTTTTATAAAATTTTAACAAACAATAATTTGTTTGTTGACAGTAATGGTTCTTTAACATACAACTTAAATGACACAACCGTTTTATTTGGTAATGAATTAGTTTTACAATCAAATAACGAAAATGTTAATAAAATAAAAGGACCCATTAATAGTTGGTACTCGTATCTAAATATAACTCCTGATTATTCATCGTATTTTGGACCACAATATCAAGGATATAAATGTTTATTTCCGTCTGCGGGTGTACAACCGTTCCAACAATCTTACAATGAATTAAGAGGTGACGGAAACACAAATGATATTACCGTATCTGAAATTGGAACATCAATCCCAATGTATAATGGTAGTGTGAAAACTTTTTGGAACGCACCAAATTATGGTTGGTTTGACAACACAAAAGTTCAAATGCCAACACCATTTGAGTATTTAAAATACGTTAGAACCGGCACTACTGAAAACCAACCTGATTTTGATATTACATCAACATACAGTTCAATTGAAGATTTATTTGGTGTGTTCACAAAAGACCAATTAGATTCTTTTGAAACTGAGTTTAAAGAGTTCTGTAAAACAGATGGTGAATCAAAAATATTTTCACCCGAAGGCGATGATACCACATATGCAAATATTATAAATGTATTCAAAAAAATGTTTTTGGTTAAAGATGAAACAACAGTTAACAATACTTCTTTAGGTAATTTACAAGCAGCAAACATTAATGATGTTTTAAGTAAATTTATTGATATTAAAGTTTATTTTAAAAACGGTAATCCTAAAAAGTTTGATAGACAACAATTTGGATATTTTTCACAAAATCTGCAATTTAAACCGGCACAAAATTTTGATTACGGTGGACAATATGTGACCTACTACCCTACTGACCCAAATCCATTACCGAGTGTTGGTGGAAAAACAGTAACAACATCAAAGGCGGCATACCCCGAAGTTTGGAAAACTTTACAAGAGTATGTTGGGTTTTCAACAATTGAAGATATACGATACACAGAAACATCAACAGTTTATGATTTTTTTAGGGATAATCAAATTCCTTTTACAAGTGATAATATAAAATTATTATACCCTTTAATTAGAATTTATGCAACCCAAAAGAAATTAAATTCTACATATAACCCTACAACGTTTGCTACTGATATCACAAATATTTTAAATAAGGCGGAAACCAAACGTAATAGTATTGAACAACAGTTTAGAGGTAAGTTACCGTCAGCATTGTTAGGACAAAAACAAGAACAAACACAAGATGTAAATTCAAAATTAGATGGTGATATTATAAAACTTGAACAATGGGAATTATTTAAAGCCGTAAATGATAAATGGGTTTCAGGTAGAGATACCAAAAGCCGACTTTTATTTGATGAATTTTTATTTTTTGATAGAGCAAATCGTGATATTGGTGACGAGTTAATTATTAACACCGATACAATTAGAAAATTTTGTACTTGGGACAACTCATCAAATTCAGTAATGTCGTTAGTAAGACAAATTGTTGCCGACAACCGAATGAACTTTTTTGTAATGCCAGCATACATTAATTTTTACGGTAAATCATCGTTAAGAACAACAGATAGAAATGTGTCAATACTTAATAACGCTAATGATGTGTTTAGTACATTTACATATGTTGATTGTATTGACTCCGCACCAAAATTCCTATGTCAATACATTGATAGACCTTCACAAACACTATCATTAGATAACGACCCTAACTACCCATTTAAGAGTGACTCATTTGATTTAGGTAATCCAACAAACAATCCTATAGTTGAAAAAGGTCCTGTTAATCAACATAACAGTAATAAAGCGGTAGGTTTTGTTGTTGACTTTGGTACAATAAATCAAAGTATATTTAAATCTGTTGACATCAACCAAGAACAAGGTGTGACATCCTCAGAACAAATCCAAACAACAATTGATATGGGTAACCAAGGCTCAGGAAAGAAAACAATGCAACAAACAACATCGTTGTATGATTTTTACAAAAACCGTTCTTATAGTAGTACTGTTAAAACATTAGGTAATGTGATGATTCAACCAACAATGTATTTTGTTTTAAGACACATGCCAATGTTTAACGGAACTTACATTATTAGAAATGTTAAACACACAATAAGTTCAGGTAGTTTTAATACTGAATTTAATGGACAAAGAGTTTCTGCAAATATTAATACAAAAGTATCTGACGACCTTGCTAGCGTCAATGAAGATTTTTCTAAAAAATTATCAGACAAAGTAAAACAGTTTGTTAGTAATAATACATTGGTACCATTTGATAGTAATTCAAAACAATATTTGACTGGTGACCAAGCGAAAGATTATGTCCTATCGGCAAAAACACCGTATCAAGGGTTTATTGTTCAAACTACCGATTTATCAACACAAGATTGTATCGAAAAAATTAATCCAATTTATGGGGTAATTCAAAATACTAATTTAATAACAAGTTCAATTACCGTTAATAACCTTGCAACATTAATTAGTGGTTCAACTACCGATACAAACCTAAGAACCTATATGTTCTGTATGTTATATATGATGGGTAATAAAACTGAAATAACTAGCAGATTACAATATAAACAAAATAATTTATATGGTGTAATAGTTGATGTTGCATTTCCAGGTGGTTTAAAATCAAAAATAACAAAGTATAGATGTTTAAAAACTGGCGAGAATTTTACAAGACCATTTGCAACATTTGACAACATCCAAGATAATATTAATTTTGTTAAGGATTATTACTCAGAAAAGATGAGTACATATTTTACCGCTGGATTATCTAAAGAAGAAACAATAAATAAAATTATTGAATTATTTTATATGACTTGGTATACTTCAGGTTCATCAACAAAAAAATACATTGATAATTCAAATTATAAAACTTGGTTGGGAAATGTTAAATGGGCATATCAACAAGCAAAAACATTAGGTTTGTACTAAATTAAATAATCGTTATATTTATTAAGAAAAAACAATATGAGCAATTTAAAAAATTTATTGGACAACTACTTACAGAAAGATACTGTAATCGCCGAAAAAGATTTGGGTAACGGATATAAAGAAGTTTGTGACTTACAAACTGGTGACTGTTATACTGTAAGATTAAAAGACGGTTTAATTGAAAGAGTGGATAACACAATGAAATTAAATAAAACATTAAGAGTTGAAACACCACAAGGTGTTAAAACATTATTAAACGGTTAATCATGGAAAACAAAGTTTCAAAAACAATATTAGAGGAATTAAATAGATACAATCAAATCAACAGTTATATTGTTGAGCAAGACGCTGCGTTACCTCCGCCGGCAGATGAAGACCCAACTGCTGCAGAACCCCCACCACCAGCACCTGATGATACTACATTAGGTGGTGCGACTCCACCTGAAGGAGAAGCGGCTCCTGAAACAGGTGCACCTATTGATATTAATAATGACCCTGATGTTGAAGAAATTGAAACAGGTGATTCTGAAGGAGGTAAGAATGATAGTAGTAGTGGTACCGAAGAGTTGGATATCACAGAATTAGTTACTTCACAAAAAGACATGCAGTCAAAGCAGGAAGAATACATGAATTCAATGATGTCTAAATTAAATGATTTAGAAAGTAAATTAGCTCAGATGGATTCAATCTTTGAAAAGATTAATTCAATTGAAGACAAAGTTGAACAATACAGACCAAAAAGTGCTGAAGAAAAAATGGAATTAAGGTCTTTAGATTCTGGTCCTTATAGTCAAAAGTTATCAGATTTCTTTACTGAAAAAGAACCACAAATGAAACAACAAGGTAAGGAGCAATATATTTTAACACCTGATGATGTAGAAAACTACGACAAGATGAGTGTAAGAAAATCTTTTGACCAAGGTTTACAAAACTAATTTGATTTCTGAAAAAATTGTGTTATATTTATCTTACATTAAAAGATAAAAAATACAATTATGATGACAGACAAAACATTCGATGCCGTTCTGGCGCAGTACGAACAAAACACAAAACCATTTGGTGACCAACCAATGATGTCACAAGAAGACAGAATGAAGCGTTATTTCGCAGCTATTCTTCCTAAAGGTGAAAACTCAGGACAAAGAAGAATCCGAATCCTACCAACTACAGATGGTTCATCTCCTTTCAAGGAAGTATGGTTCCACGAAATCCAAGTAAACGGTACTTACAACAAACTTTACGACCCCGACAAAAATGAAGGCGGACGTTCACCTTTAACAGAGGTTTACGAAGAACTTATGAAAACTGGCAAACAAACTGACAAAGATTTGGCGGCACAGTACAAAGCTCGTAAATTTTACATTGTTAAGGTTATTGACCGTGACCACGAAGAAGATGGTGTAAAATTTTGGAGATTTAAACACAACTACAAGCAAGATGGTATCTTGGACAAAATCATTCCAATTTGGAGAGCTAAAGGTAATTTGACTGACCCAAATGAAGGACGTGATTTGATTATCCAATTGGTTAAATCAAAAACACCAAAAGGAAAAGAATACACTTCAATTCAAACAGTAATGTATGATGACCCAAGCAAATTGTCAGAAGATGCTGAACAATCAGATTCTTGGAAAAACGACATAACAACTTGGTCAGATGTTTACTCTAAGAAACCTGTTGAGTACTTAGAAGCAATTGCTCGTGGAGAAGTTCCACGTTGGGATTCAGAATCTAAAAAATATGTTTACGGTGATGACGCTACTGAAGTATTCGGTGGAACACCTGTGGACCCACAAGCAGGTATGTCACCTGACGAGGAATTACCATTCTAATAAACTAAAACACATCATGTGCGGTATCATGTACGGTACCGCACATGATTAATTTATATCATATATGGCTATTAAAAAAAATGATTTCAGCTCAGTAAAGAAAAAATTCTCTACTTCAGCTAAGTACAAACCGCAAAGATTTTTTGACTTAGGTTCTGACTTCTTGGATGCGGTTGGACTTCCAGGTCCTGCAATTGGACACTTAAATATGTTCTTGGGTCACTCAGACACAGGAAAAACAACCGCTTTGGTTAAAGCCGCTGTTGATGCACAAAAGAAAGGTATTCTACCTGTATTCATTATTACAGAACAGAAATGGTCTTTTGAACACGCGAAGATTATGGGTTTTGAATGTGGGGAAGTTATTGACGAAGAAACTGGTGAATCGGATTGGGATGGATTTTACATCTTCAATAATAACTTTAACTACATTGAACAAATTACTGACTACATTAATAGTTTGTTAGATGCACAAGAAAAAGGTGAATTAGATTATAGTTTGTTATTCTTGTGGGACTCTGTTGGTTCAGTTCCTTGTAAAATGACTTTTGATGGTAAAGGTGGTAAACAACACAACGCATCAGTACTTGCCGATAAGATTGGAATGGGTATCAACCAACGTATTTCAGGTTCACGTAAATCTGATTCAAAATACGAAAACACGTTGGTTATTGTTAATCAGCCTTGGGTTGAATTACCTGACAATCCATTTGGTCAACCAAAGATTAAAGCAAAAGGTGGTGAAGCTATTTGGTTGAACTCATCTTTGGTATTCTTATTCGGTAATCAAAAAGGTGCTGGAACAAACAAGATTACTGCAACAAAAGACAAAAGAAGTGTTAAGTTTGCAATCAGAACAAAAGTGTCCGTAATGAAAAACCACATCAACGGTTTGGGATATGAGGATGGAAAAATCATTGTAACCCCACATGGATTCTTGGCAGGTAAAGAAGCTGCAGAAGAGAAGGTGTCTATTGAGAATTACAAAAAAGAATATGCTGACTATTGGAAAGATATTCTTGGTGTAACATCATTGGACTTTGAATTGAAAGAAGAAAAGGAAATTGACTAAACAATAAACAAGTGGTTAAAACTTTAATAGTTGACGGAGATAACTTATTCAAAATTGGATTTCACGGGGTTAGAGATTTCTACCACGAAGGAAAACATATTGGGGGTATTTTCCACTTTGTTAATGTTCTTCGTAGATTCCTATCGGAATACAACTACGACAAGGTAATAGTTTTTTGGGACGGGAATAATAACTCGTCCCAAAGAAAATTACTGTTTTCTGAATATAAGGAAAACCGTCGTTTAACAATGAACGAAGAAAAGAAAGAATCTTATTATGGACAAAAAGAAAGATTGAAACAATATCTTGAAGAAATGTTCATTAGACAAATTGGTATTGACGACCACGAGTGCGATGACTTAATTGCTTATTACACACAAATAAGTCAAGATGAGAAAATAACAATCCTTTCTTCTGATAAGGACCTTACACAACTTATCACACCAAAAGTACACATCTACTCACCCATAGTAAAACAATGGGTTACAGACAAACACAAGATTAAATTAGGTACAATTGAAGTACCTATATCAAATGTGAAATTAGTTAAAATTTTATTGGGCGACAAGTCAGACAACATTGAAGGAATTTATAGCTTCGGTGAAAAGAAGTTAGTTAAATATTTTCCTGAGGTTATTGAAAGAGAACTAAATGTTGACTATATTTGTACAAGAGCACAAGAAATTTTAGATATAGATGACACAATCAAGCCACTTAAGAATTTATTATCAGGTACCACCAAGTCAGGTACCTACGGAAAGGAATACTACGATATTCGTGAAAAAATCGTTAGTTTGTCAAATCCTTTAATGACCGAAGAAGCAAAAAAAGAAGTAGAACTTTATTATTCAGAAGATATGGACCCTGACGGTAGGGGATATAAGAATCTGATGAAAATGATGATTGAAGATGGATTCTTTAAGTACCTACCAAAACAAGACGATGCGTGGGTAGAATTCCTTCAACCAATTATGAAACTAACAAGAAAAGAAAAAAAACGATACAACAACAACAATTAATTATGAAAGAAACACAAGATTTAACGAAAATGGAGTTTTTAATTAAACTCAACGACAACATCGTCGTTCAAAGGTTTTTCAATGTTAAGGGTTACAATGAGACTGCAAAACACAGTTTAGAACTTCATGATTACATGAAGAACATTGCCGACTACATGGAAAGATATTTGAAAGACAAAAGTTTGGACTACATGGCAGAAAACGCAGAGTTGATTATGAATGACTCTTCAGTCATGAATACGTCAAAAACTGATGGACCTGAATGGTTTTACCTATACATTAAGATGGGGGAACAGACAATTTGTCATAGGGGTTTTGACGCCAAGGTATACCCACCAAAGGCTAGATACACCGTAGACATACGACCAGAGATAAAAAATATTTTGAAGTCGTTGACTGACATTTTTTCAGGTGAAAACTTTTCTACAACATATATGAATTATCAACTTGCTTGATAGTATTTATCAAAACACGTCAAAGTAAAAACAGTTATGTCAAGCGAGAAAAATTTTGGATATTTAGGAAACACATTTCAAATTCAACTAATCAATCAACTTATTCTAAACAAAGAATTCGCACGTGCGATTGTTGATGTTTTGGATTCAAAATACTTTGATAACCAATACTTTAAAATCATTACCCAAATGATTAAGGAGTATTATGTTAAGTATGAAAGTGTTCCTACTTTTGAAACTTTAGACCAATTGACTCGTTCTGAGATTAGTTCTGAAAGTGCAAGAAAAATCGTTCTTGACACATTAACCCAAATTCGTGATGTAAGTTTTGAGGGTCACCAATTCGTAATTGAAAAGGCACTTAAGTTCTGTAAACAACAAGAACTTCAAAAAGTAATGACCAAAGCTCAAAAGATTATTGACAAAGGTGACTTTGAAAGTTATGACCAATTAGAAGAGATGGTTAATAAAGCTCTTCAGGTTGGTGAAATTGACGAAGCAGAACACGATGTATTCACAAATTTGGACCAAGTGTTAGATGAAGATTATAGACACCCAATCCCAATGGGAATTATCGGTATTGACAATTTGTTGAAAGGTGGATTGGCAAAAGGAGAATTGGGAGTAATCTTAGCACCTACAGGTGTTGGTAAAACAACAGTACTAACAAAAATTTGTAACCACGCATTTAATTTAGGTTACAACGTTCTTCAAATATTCTTTGAAGACAACCCAAAAATTATCCAAAGAAAACACTTCACACTTTGGACAGGAATCGCCCCTGATGAACTTTCATTCCAAAAAGATGTTGTTATGGAAAAAGTTAGAGATATTAAAGAAAATACAACGAACAGGTTGATTTTAAAGAAATATGCCTCTGACACCTTAACAATGAGTCAAATCAAAAATCAAATTAGAAAGATGATTGCCGAAGGAACAAAAATTGATATGATTAGTTTAGATTATATTGATTGTGTTGTTCCTGACAAAAACTTAGGGGATGAATGGAAAAGTGAAGGTTCCGTGATGAGAGGATTTGAAGCAATGTGTCACGAATTGGACGTAGCAGGATGGACTGCGACTCAAGGAAATAGAAGTTCAATATCATCAGATGTTGTTACTACTGACCAAATGGGAGGGTCAATTAAAAAGGCACAAGTAGGACACGTTATCATAACAGTTGCAAAGAGTTTACAACAAAAAGAAATGAAACTCGCAACAATAGCTATTACCAAATCAAGAATTGGACGAGATGGTATTGTGTTTGAAAATTGTAAATTTGACAACGAACTCATGGAAATTGATACCGAAAGTTCGGTAACTTTCTTGGGTCTTGAAGAACAAAAAGAAGAACGAAACAGAAACAGAGTTAACGAACTATTGACAAAAAGAAAACAACAACAACAAATTAATTAAAAATTTAAAGGAGAAAAATAAAAAATGGACGCATCACAAAAGATATTGTCAGACCTCACGGTGTATATGAAATACGCTAAATTCTTACCTGATGTAAACAGGAGAGAAACGTGGGAAGAGTTAGTAACAAGAAACATGAACATGCACATCAAAAAATACCCACTATTAGCTGGTGAGATAGTAGATGTGTACAAGTATGTTTATGATAAAAAAGTTTTACCATCAATGCGCTCAATGCAGTTTGGTGGTAAACCAATTGAAATTTCACCAAACAGAATTTACAACTGTGCTTATTTACCGATTGACCACTTAGACGCATTTGCTGAAAGTATGTTCTTATTGTTAGGTGGAACAGGTGTTGGATATTCAGTTCAAAAACATCACGTAGAAAAACTACCTGAAATTAGAAAACCCAACACAAATAGAACAAGAAGATTCTTAGTTGGAGATTCAATTGAAGGTTGGGCTGACGCAATCAAAGTATTAATGAAATCTTACTTTGGTGAAAATTTGTCAACACCTGAATTTGATTTTTCAGATATTAGACCAAAAGGTGCCCAACTTGTAACATCAGGTGGTAAAGCACCTGGACCACAACCTTTGAAAGATTGTATTCACAAATTAAAAGGTATGTTGGACGCAAAAGAAGATGGTCAAAAATTATCATCAATTGAAGTTCACGATATGGTATGTCACATTGCAGACGCAGTTCTTGCTGGTGGTATTCGTAGAGCGGCTTTGATTTCTTTATTCAGTGCTGATGACCAAGAGATGATTTCTTGTAAGTCAGGTACATGGTGGGAAACAAACCCACAAAGAGGTAGAGCAAACAATTCAGCGGCTTTGGTTAGACACAAAATTACAAAAGAATTTTTCTTAGATTTGTGGAAACGTGTTGAAGCATCAGGAGCTGGTGAACCTGGTATCTATTTTACAAATGATAAAGATTGGGGAACTAATCCATGTTGTGAAATCGCATTGAGACCAAACCAATTCTGTAACTTATGTGAGGTAAATGTTTCTGACATTGAATCACAAGAAGATTTGAACAACCGTGTTAAAGCAGCAACTTTCATCGGAACACTTCAAGCTGGTTATACCGACTTCCATTACTTGAGAGATGTGTGGAAACGTACAACTGAAAAAGATGCGTTGATTGGAGTATCAATGACAGGTATCGGTTCAGGTGTTGTATTGGGTTATAACATGAAAGAAGCGGCTAAACTTGTTAAAGAAGAAAACGCAAGAGTTGCTGACTTGATTGGTATCAACAAATCAGCTCGTACAACTACTGTAAAACCAGCAGGAACCACATCTTTGACATTGGGAACATCTTCAGGTATCCACGCATGGCACAACGACTATTATGTTCGCAGAGTTCGTGTAGGTAAGAACGAATCTATTTACCAATACTTGGCGATGAATCACCCTGAGTTGGTTGAAGATGAATATTTCCGTCCACATGACACGGCAGTTATTTCAGTTCCACAAAAAGCACCCGAAGGAGCAATTTTAAGAACAGAATCACCTTTCCAATTGTTGGACCGTGTTAAGAAAATCACACAAGAGTGGGTTAAACCTGGTCACAGAACTGGTTCAAATAGTCACAACGTATCAGCAACAATCAGTTTAAAACCTGAAGATTGGGAATTGGCTGGTGAGTGGTTTTGGGAAAACCGTAATTTCTACAATGGTTTATCGGTATTACCCTACTCTGACCATAGTTACATCCAAAGTCCTTTTGAAGATTGTACAAAAGAAG
>ENA-OSIY01000812-OSIY01000812.1-marine-metagenome-genome-assembly--contig:-NODE-812-length-17176-cov-5.904731_pt1 | contig 17176 bp, 17 predicted proteins | sample MGYA00237884_ERZ534233 | MGnify/ENA primary metagenome ERZ534233 (study PRJEB26412, sample SAMN06343840) | marine metagenome | isolation source: estuarine water | place: USA: Columbia River Estuary... | reverse complement strand
GGTTATTACAGTTATAAATGGGCTGAAGTATTATCATCTGATGCATTTAGCCGCTTTGAGGAGGAAGGTATTTTCAATCAACAAACCGGACATGATTTTTTAACTAACATCTTAGAGATGGGAGGAAGTAAAGAACCCATGGAAATGTTTGTGGCCTTCAGAGGACGCGAACCAGAAGTGGATGCATTATTGCGCCATTCAGGTATTGCAGCATAGTTTACTCGTTATGATTGAATACATTGCAGCATTGTTTTGATCCTCCACCCCAATTTTGCATTACTTATATGTTGATTGGGTTTTGAACTCGACACTATTGCTGTAACTGCCATTATTTAGAGTAAAACACATGCAGAACCTAGAAAAATTTAGTGCCATTTATCAACGGGCCTGCGAACGAAAAGGAGGCCCCCAGGTTTTGGCCGCTGGCTTAGATAAGCCATCCCCCCCTCAAGTGCTGTGCACAATTGGAGATGACAGATTTTTAGCTGAGTTCAGTAAAAAAGTCTTCCAATCTGGATTTGTATGGCGAGTAGTAAGAAATAAATGGCCTAATTTTGAACGGGTGTTTTTTGATTTTAATATTGAAAAAATTTTATTGATCCCCGATGAAATGCTCGAACAAAAAGCAACTGACCCAAGTATTATTCGAAATTATACAAAGGTCCGAACCATTCGTGACAACGCCATCATGATTGATTCTGTCGCTCGTGAGCATGGTAGCTTTGCCAAATTTGTAGCCGATTGGCCAAACGAAGATATTATCGGTTTGTGGGCTTATTTGAAAAAACATGGTGCAAGACTCGGTGGCAATACGGGTCCTTATGGTTTACGTACAATAGGTAAAGATACTTTTTTACTCAGCAATGACGTAGTGGGTTATTTTACTAAACGCAACATTATCTCTGGCTCAGCGCAATCAAAACGCAGCCTGACTGCCATTCAAGCTAGTTTTAATGAACTTCAACAACAAAGCGGTCGCTCTTTACAGGAATTAAGTATGATTATCTCTAAAAGTGTGGGCGATAATTATCAATAACCCTTAGTGACAGGTGAAAATTAGTGGCCTTTTAGTTCATAAGCTAAAAAAGAAGCGGCACTCACTCGGCACGATTTGACTTCAGATATCGCTAAGATTAACAAACAGGATTAACCACAACACTGAAAGTATTTAAAGCTATGCACTTTTTACTGCTGATTTTTTATTTTTGTGGCTTCAGCTATTCTTAGAATCAAAAAGTCATCTCAAACAGCTGAATAAATTTTGTCAGGAATTGATGTTTCCTGGATAATTCGGAAAAGGGCTCCTATTTTTCTTAGCTATTTTTGAATGGGTTACGTCTAGCCACTCACATGATTTCTAACAAAAAACCTCTCAATTACGTAGTCAATAATATTCCATCATTCTTATCTGTTGGCGTGAGCGTTTATTCGGTAAACTAACCACACAATATTATCAAGGATTTCCCATGAGCGGCCCTGACACAACTGATACCCCTAGACCTATTCAGCCTTCAGAACCTACCACACACTTTGGTTTTAAGCAGGTAGAGTCCAGCCAAAAAGTAAATATGGTGAAAGAAGTGTTTCAATCGGTAGCAGCGAAGTACGACATTATGAATGACTTAATGTCTTTGGGTGTGCATCGTTTATGGAAACGTTACACCATTGATTGCAGCGGTGCGCGTGCTGGGCATAAAGTATTAGATTTAGCCGGTGGAACCGGAGATTTAACGGCCAAGTTTTCGCGTATTGTGGGTGAGTCGGGTCAGGTAGTGTTGGCCGATATTAATGATGCCATGTTGAAAGTAGGCCGCGCTAAATTACGTGATAAAGGTATAGTGGGCAATGTGGAATATGTGCAAGCTAATGCTGAAGCTTTACCCTTTCCTGATAATAGCTTTGATATTATCACCATAGCTTTTGGACTGAGGAACGTCACTGATAAAGACAAAGCCTTGGCATCCATGTATCGCGTGTTAAAGCCTGGCGGTCGTTTGTTGGTTTTAGAGTTTTCTAAACCCAGTAACGATATGCTGAACAAAGCTTACGATATGTATTCATTCCACTTACTGCCTAAAATTGGCCAACTTGTGGCCAATGACGCAGACAGTTACCAATATTTGGCTGAATCTATTCGTATGCATCCTGAGCAAGAAGTGCTTAAAACTATGATGGATACTGCAGGATTTGAGCAAACGACTTATCAAAATTTAACCGGTGGTATAGTCGCGTTACATAGAGGTTTTAAATTTTAATATGCCCTTTGCCCAATTAGTAGCATCAGGTATCGAGTTGGCAATGAATCAATTGCTTGAGCTCGATGATGATAGTCAACAGCGCTTGAAAAAATTATCCGGAAAGTCGTTGCAAGTGACAATTAAAGAACTGCCGTGGCCATTATTGTTTAGCTTTTCCGAGCAAATTGATGTGCGCTCTGTGATGATCTCGGAAAATGAATTCGACTCCTCCCCTGAAGCAGTAGATTGTTTGATTGAGTTAAATTTAGAGACGTTACCTAAGATCAAAGATAGCAGCCAACTCACTCAATTAATTCAACAAAAGCAGCTAAACCTTACTGGCGACATTTACGTGGCACAAACTTTTAGTGCATTACTCAAAGATTTGGATGTTGATTGGGAAGAGCAGCTGTCTCGTTACACAGGTGATGTAGTGGCTCACCAGACGTTTACAAGCATGAGAGCATTATTTGACACCGCTAAATCACAAATAGAACGAGGAGCAATTGAGCTTGGGGAACATTTAACCCAAAGTGATTCAATTGCGGTCAAACCTATCGAAATGGTAGAGTTTAGTCGAAATGTAACTGATCTTCGCAGTGCCACAGAACGTTTATCTGCCAGAATTGCTTCATTAGAACAAATGAAAAAAGTCGATACAGGAATAAAGCCCTAACGTGAGAATTCTACGCTTTTACCAAATCAACAAGGTGATGTTGCAACACGGATTAGATGAGCTTATTCCTGCCAAATGGTTACCTTGGTATGTAAAGTTTGGCCGGTTTGGATTTTTCTGGCTTCGCAACAAACACCCTGATAAATCCCAAGGCACCCGTATCAGGTTAGCATTGCAAACTTTGGGGCCTGTGTTTATCAAATTTGGTCAGATGTTGTCTACACGCAAAGATTTGCTACCACCAGATGTGGCAACCGAACTGTCTATCTTACAAGATCAAGTAGAACCATTTAACCCTGAGTCAGCAAAACAAATTGTTCGCGACGCCTTCGGTTTAACTGAACTCAGTGATTTGTTCAGTGAGTTTGAAGCGACCCCGTTAGCCTCTGCGTCTATTGCTCAAGTGCATGCCGCAAAGTTAAAAGATGGCAATCAAGATGTGATTGTTAAAGTTATTCGACCTAATATACAACATACCATCCAATCTGATATCGCACTTATGCGCACCGCAGCAGGTGCCTTGCAAAAGTTGTTACCCGATGGTAAACGTCTTCGTCCAGTAGAGGTAGTCGAGGAATATAAACGCACTATTATTGATGAATTAGACTTAACCCATGAAGCTGCCAATGGCATTCAGTTCAAGCGAAATTTTGAAAACTCAACAGCTCTATATGTGCCAACTATATACAGTGACTATAGCCATAAAAACGTCATGGTTATGGAACGAATTTACGGCACACCTATATCTGATATCAAGCAACTCGTTGCCCGTAACACCAACATGAAAAGATTGGCAGAGCGCGGTGTAGAGGTGTTTTTTACTCAGGTGTTTCGTGATAGTTTTTTCCATGCAGATATGCACCCTGGCAATATCTTCGTGTCTACTGTTAATCCTAATGACCCCCAATATATAACCATAGATTTTGGCATAGTCGGCACACTCAATAGCGAAGACAAACGTTATTTAGCCGAAAATTTTATCGCCTTTTTTAATCGTAATTATCGCAAAGTAGCACAATTACACGTCGACTCAGGCTGGGTACCATCGGATACCGACATCGACGATTTCGAAGCATCCATTCGCAAAGTATGCGAGCCTATTTTTCAAAAACCCTTAGCTGAAATTGAATTTAGTAACGTGTTGCTGCAACTATTTAATACCGCCAGACGTTTTAATATGGTGATACAACCACAGCTGGTACTCTTGCAGAAAACCTTGCTGTATATCGAAGGTTTAGGGCGTCAGTTATACCCACAGCTTGATTTATGGAAAACCGCAAAACCCTTTTTAGAGAATTGGATGAAAGAACAAATTGGCCTCAAGGCCATGTATCAAAAGATTTCAACTAATTTGCCTTATTGGTCTGAGAAATTACCAGAAATACCGGACTTAGTTTATGACACCTTAAAACAAGTTAAAACGTTACCTGAACAACAAAGGACACAATTCGAAACACAGCAAGAGCAATTTAAGCAACAACACACCAGCACTTTACTGATGATAATGGGCGCCACTTTTTTTATTATCGGTGCAATCTTACCTATATATCAAAATAATTGGTGGCCCAGTGTTTGTTTCGGTTTAATTGGGCTAGGTTGCTGGTTTTTTGCATTTAAAAATAAACGGAAATAAAGTCTGTCGATCATTGCAGGCTCATACTCTTTTTATCTAAACAACGTTAGAAATATTTTATCTGACAGCGGTGCTTACAATTTACCAAAAAAACCTTCTACTCGCAGGGCGATACCGTAAGAGGCAGAAAATCTCTCATCCCTCCTCCACAATATAAAAGGTTCAACTTCGTAAAATAGCCATTTACGTAGTGCATTTTTACGCCATCTTAAGCTTATCAAATATTCATCTAGACGATAATTTGGGCGGGTGAGTCCTTCAATATAAATTCCTGCTATTAATGCGTTTTTTTCATCAAATTGAGTAAGCTTTTGTAAGCTATGTTGCCAGAGCCAATCGTTGGTCCGGTCTCTGAAATAAAAATGATTATTCCATCTATATATTGATTGTTTGGTAGCGGTATAACCTAATTGCCAAGAAAAATCAGCTCCCAAGCCATCATCACTATACATATAAGCAGACGTTTCCCAGCGTAAAATGGTTTGATTAGTCAAAAGGTGGGAATTCCGATAACGACTTTTGAAAAACGGCTGCAACCGACGGCCCACCCCGATACGATGTGACAATCCACTCTCAGGACTACTTCTCCAGCGCAGAGCCAAACTAAAACGATTCTGCTCGACAAAGTCATCAACTCCCGAGGCTTGGATATCATTACCCGGCCTGTCATCGTCATAATCTGATAAAACCAGGTCAGCACGATTTTTCAAATTGGGCAATTTCACCCTTACTTTAAAGCGTACCTCATACTCATTTACATTGCGGCTTCTGGGCTCCCAACCTAACCGAATGCGCGCTTCACCATATGCTTCCTCACGAGCTTTAAATTCGTTTAAGGCAAAAAAATCATCAAACCATAAAGCGCTTGTGTTGACCGAAGATGCAATACTCTGGTGCATGGTATCTAACCATGCATATTCCTGCTGTGGCTCTTCAGCCTTAAGATTTGATAAAAAACCCATACTCAAAAAGAATAAAAGAAATATTTTCACACTTATCCTCCCGGCACAAACATCCCTAAACAGTGATTTGATGGGCAAACCATTGACGTTTCAGATTTTAGATTAACGCAATTAGTGATTAAAAAGTCAAACAGCCTAGATTTCGCTATCAAATCCAGTGACCTTTTTAATAAGCTAAGTATAATGAAAAACATACAGTCTCTAGGAGTATTTTATGTTTGGCATTAGCCCCATGCAGTTGTTGATTATTTTGGTTATCGTAGTATTGCTTTTTGGTACTAAAAAACTTCGCGGTTTAGGTGGAGATTTAGGCTCTGCGATGAAAGGGTTTAAGAAAGCCATGAGCGATGAGGATAAGGAAAAGGATTTGGATGCTGATTTCGTTACTAAAGAGACAGTCGAAGATAAAACCACTGAAAGTTCTGGAGATGCTGAAAATTCAAAAAGTACTGTTCAGCAAACCAAGAGTGAACACAAAGAGCATAATTAATGTTTGATATTGGCTTTTTCGAACTGTTAATTATTGCTGTATTAGGTCTAGTCGTTTTGGGACCTGAAAGGTTACCCGGGGCCATTCGATCGACTATGAAAACTGTGCGCAGTATCAAGGGCATGGCCAGCGGCTTTCGTCAAGAAGTCGAGCAACAGTTCAAAGTTCATGAATTACATGAAAATTTGAAGAAAGCCGAGCAAAAGGACCTTAAAAATCTATCTCCTGAGCTACAAAAATCTGTTGATGAACTTCGTGATGCAGCTAAGTCCGTTCAAAAACCCTATTCAAAAGAGTAACTAACATGGCTGATGCGAATAGCTTAATTGCTCATTTAATTGAGCTCAGAGGACGTGTATTAAAAGCCGTTGTTAGCGTTTTTATCGTATTTTTGTGCTTGGTTTATTTTGCACAAGACTTATACCACTGGTTGGCAACCCCATTGTTAGACACGCTACCAGAAAACGCACAGATGATTGCCACCGATGTAGCATCTCCCTTTTTTGCACCTTTCAAACTAACTATGGTGTTATCATTTTTTATTGCTATCCCAGTTGTACTTTACCAAATTTGGGGGTTTGTAGCGCCTGGGTTGTATAAAAACGAAAAGCGTTTGGTGGCTCCGTTGTTATTCTCGAGTACCTTATTATTTTATCTAGGTATGGCTTTTGCCTACTACGTGGTCTTTCCTTTAGCCTTTTCGTTTTTTACGAGTCTGGAGCTTGAAGGGGTAGTCATCAGCACTGACATCAGTAGTTATCTAAATTTTGTTCTTAAGATTTTCTTTGCATTTGGGCTGGCTTTTGAAATACCTGTGGCAGTAGTGCTGATGTGTTGGACGGGTTTTACAACACCAGATGCGTTGAGAGCAAAACGCCCATATGTAATTGTAGGTGTATTTGTTGTAGGTATGCTACTGACTCCACCCGACATCATATCGCAAACGCTACTTGCCATACCCATGTGGATCTTATTTGAATTTGGCATTGTGTTTGGTGGCATTTACTCTCGAAAAAAAACAGAAATCGAACAACAGGATAAACTATGAATTATTTAAGTATATTTGGATTGTTATTAATACTGGCGAGCCCATTTGGTATAGCCAATACACTCTTAGATAAATTATCGTTATGCACTAAAAATAACGATGATATACAACGCTTAGCCTGCTACGACGCAGTGGTCGATAAAAATGTAAACATCCAACCCAAACAGCACAAGGTAAAACACCAACTTCCTTTGCAAGTCATCACAACCGAGCAAGCAGACAATGCTAATCAACAACAGGACAAGGTAAGACACCAAGCTTCTTTACCAGTTATCACTAACGAGCAAGAAGATAATACCAATCAACAACAGGCAGAATTTGGTCAAGAAAATAATCAGCGCTCAAAGAATTTCATCAATCAGATCCAAGCCACAATAAACAAGATCGAAAAAACACCTTACGGAAAGCTAGTGATTACCCTTAATAATCAGCAGGTATGGCGTCAAACAGATAGCACCCGTTTAAATTTACGAAAAAATAACGTAATTATTATCGAGCGTGGTGCGTTTGGTTCCTTTTTTATAAGTAAAGAAAACGCAAATAAGCGTATCCGTGCTAAACGAATGAGATAGGTTAGTGACTTGGTCTGATATTGGTGTCAATTTTACTGACAAAAGACTGTTTTTTAAGCCCGTATTTGAACGCGCCTTAACCGCTGGTGTCAGCCATATCATTATTACCGGTACCAATATAAATAAGAGCCAACAAGCCGTGCATTTAGCCCAACAATATCCCGACCATTTGTCTGCGACTATTGGTGTGCATCCCCACGACGCTAGCGAATTTGGTATTGAAACGCTAAATGAACTGCAAACCTTAGCTAATTCTAAATCTGTAGTGGCCATTGGCGAATGTGGTTTAGATTTCAATCGAAATTTTTCTACCCCAGACCAACAACTGTTTGCCTTTGAACAACAACTTAAATTAGCTTGTGAATTAGGCTTGCCTGTTTTTTTACATGAGCGCGATGCGTTTGAAGCTCAGGTTGAGTTATTAAAAAAATATCGTAAAACATTAAAAGGTGGCGTAGTACATTGTTTTACCGGCGACATTGCACAGATGAATCGTTACTTAGACCTAGACTTATATATTGGCATTACCGGTTGGGTATGTGATCTTAAGCGTGGGCAAACATTGCGCGAAGCAATTAAATCACTGCCTTTAAATCGTATTTTGTTGGAAACTGACGCTCCCTATTTACGCCCTAAGGGTCTACCCAATAACCGTAAAGTGGACAATGGCAATAACGAACCTGCCTATCTGCCATTCGTAGCAAAGGAAGCAGCCAATTTGATGGGCACGGACTTAACCACATTAAAATTAGCGAGCCAAGCTAATACACAGGCACTATTTAAAATCCCAAGCATGAGTGCTGGCCTTGCCGAATAATCCTTTTATGGTCATCCTAAGCAAAAACTGGCTATTGTTACTCTTCGGTATTTTTTTCACTGCAGCCATTTTCACAGCGGCTAATTTTTCTGGTCAAATCCGCCCAAGCCATACTGTAGTGCAAGGCGTTGCTCACTTAGTGGATACTAAAAAACAGTATTCGATTGCTAACATTCTCAGTGCCACAGATAGTATTTGGCAACAGCTAAGCCAAGATCTAACACGGTTAGGCCTGTCTGGTGAGTTGCATTGGTTCAAGTTTACCATCAGTCACATACGCCCAGCAGAACCTAGGCTCTTAGAAATTGAGCATGCACTATTGGACAGTGTTAATATTTGGTTTACACAGGACAAAAAAATATTAGCGGCGTATCACGCTGGTGACACTTTGACTTTCTCGGAACGCACAATCAAACATGATAATTTTATATTTCCAGTCCCAACAAGTGGGGATTCAATAGAAGTATACGTCAGCACTTATTCAAAAGGTCTAGTGGGTCTTCCCGTACATATCTGGACGCAAAATGAATATTTAAAATTTACCAGTAAAAGTGGCTTAATCATGGGTGGATTTTTTGGTCTGATATTGGCAATAGGATTAATTAACCTATTTTTTTTATCACAACGCGCACATCAATATTTTTGATTTACGCCGGTTATGTTATTTTCTTGGGCTTAACCTTGTTAGCACTTCAAGGCTTAGGCTATCACTATATTTGGCCTAACTCCCCCTGGCTACAGCAACATGCAATGGGTATTTTTGGAAATTTAGCCATGTATTTATCGATTTTATTTTGCGAAGATTTACTCAATGTCAGAGCGTTTAATACCAAGCTAAGTGCACTACTTAAAACAACAGCTTATATTTTTCTATTTGGCTTAATTATTAGTTTTTTTATTCCTTTACCAGTTTTTATTAAAACATTTTTGCTGATGTTATGTGCCAGTGGATTACTTATTCTGGTCGTGGCAATCTGGTTGTGGGTAAAAGGCCTAGCCATCGCTGGCTATTATACTTTTGCATGGTGCGTACTTTTCGTCTGCGCTCTTGCCGTTAGCCTAGACACACTAAATATCATAAATCTTAACATACCTTCATCTTACTTATTGATGCTAGGTGCAAGCATAGAATCGGTGCTTTTAGCGCTTATTCTGGCTATTAATCACAATCAACACCACCAAATGTTACTCAATACACAAGCAGCGTTATTGAACAGAGAGCGTCAAACCCAGAGTACACAAAAAAATATGTTAGCATTGCAAGTAGATGTTTCAAAAGAGCTTGAATATAAAATACAAGAGCGCACCTTAGAGTTAGAAGTGACTCTCCGTGAATTATCTGATAAAAATCGTGAACTACAAGAAAAAAACTCTCTAGATGCATTAACAGGGCTTCATAATCGTGACTATTTTGACAAAAAATATCAGGCAGAAATACGTAGTAGTCGACGTGAACAAACCCAATTATCTGTAGTGATGGTGGACATTGACTATATCAAAAATGTGAATGATCAATATGGTCATTTAGTCGGCGACGAATGTATTAAAACAGTTGCCCACACACTTAAAAATGTCTTAAAAAGGCCCAGTGATGATGTATCTCGTTTTGGTGGCGAAGAGTTCGCCCTGATTTTGCCTAACACAGACTTAAAAGGTGCTTTAGCCTTAGCTGAACAGCTTAGATCTGAAATACAAAAAACCACCATTCAAGCAGGAGAAATATCAGTCAATATTACTATTAGCGCAGGTATAGGTAACGCAATAGCCAAGTTAAGCCAACCTGAAGACAATATCTTAGCCTTGGCAGATAAACAATTATACGTCGCCAAAAATGCAGGTCGAAATAATGTGCAAGGCCTCCATTTAGACTTCATCCAATAGCAGGATTAATCATGATTGAACAATTTCCCAATACACGTATGCGCAGATTGCGCAAACAGGATTTCACCCGCAACTTAGTTGCCGAAAACACACTAACCGTCAGTGATTTAATCTGCCCCATGTTTGTGTTAGAAGGTGTAAATCAAAAAGAATCCGTTTCCTCTATGCCCGGTGTAGAGCGTTTATCTATTGATTTGCTAGTCAAAGAGGCACATGAACTTGTAGAACTTGGCATTCCTGCTATTGCATTGTTTCCCGTGACACCCATGCAAGCCAAGACATTGTGTGCAAGCGAAGCTTATAATCCAGATGGTTTAGCGCAAAGAGCAGTTCGCGCCATCAAACAAGCGATACCTAATATTGCTGTTATCACAGACGTAGCACTCGACCCTTTTACCTCTCACGGCCAAGATGGCCTGATTGACGAGCAAGGTTATGTGTTAAACGATGAAACTATCGAGGTTTTAGTCAAACAAGCAATATCTCATGCACAAGCAGGCGCTGATATCGTTGCACCCTCTGATATGATGGATGGACGTGTCGGTGCACTTCGCCAAGCACTCGAAAGTCATGGCTTTATTAACACCTGTATCATGGCTTATTCGGCTAAATACGCTTCAAGCTATTATGGGCCATTTAGAGACGCAGTGGGATCGGCAGGTAATATTAAAGGTAGTAATAAGAAAAGTTACCAAATGGATCCTGCCAACTCGGACGAAGCTATGCGCGAAATTGCTTTGGACTTAAAAGAGGGTGCAGATATGGTGATGGTCAAACCCGGCATGCCTTATCTAGATATAGTCAGGCGCTGTAAAGACGAATTTAAAGTGCCCACTTTTGCCTACCAGGTCAGTGGCGAATACGCCATGCACAAAGCGGCGTTTGCTAATGGCTGGCTCAATGAAGATGAGGTAATTGTAGAATCTCTGATTGCTTTTAAGCGAGCTGGCGCAGATGGTATCTTGACTTATTTTGCAAAGCAGGCAGCCATACTGTTGAAACCAGACTAGAAGATCTTGGCTTCATAATTAAACAACAACCTCTTAATTTTTATCTGTTTTTGTTATTCTAAATCAACAAGATAAATTTAAAAACACTCTAATGTCCAGCCTACTTTATGCTGTTGCCATTTTTCGTTGGCTAGCTCCGCATCAATCAATGGGTGTGATTTTAACCAGCCTTTAGGAAAAGTGAGTGTCCACTTTTCATCTGAAATAATTAGATTAAAATCTGCTAGCAAATTGTCTTTGCGGCGAATGGAGAGTAAGCATGATAAGCGTAATACTCTAACTAACACCAAAAGTGCTTGGCGCACCTCTGGATGGAAAGAGTCAAACAAACCGAGGTTAATTTCCTGTCTGTGACTTTGCACTAACGTTTTGATACCAGTACGTTGGTGTTGTGTATAACCCACCATGGGTAAATGACTAAGAATATAAGCGCCATGTTGATGGTGCAGTTTGTATTCGATATGCAAACCAGTCTCATGCAACATGGCAGATGCCATCAACATCGCTTCACACTCTACCTTGCCTAAGAACATCTGGTTTTGTACTTGATTAAACAGACTAAGCGCAATACCTTTGACGCGATAAGCGTGTTCAGAATCTATATGAAAACGTTCAATACATTGCTCGAGTGTTTGCAATCTTCGATCATTTTGCTGCATGTTATCTAACATGCCATAAATAAGGCCTTCGCGAAGCGCCCCACCTGATATATGCATTTCTTGGATATTTAATTGCTCAAAGAGGGCAATCAGTATAGCCAAGCCACTAGGAAAAATCGCTCGTCTTGATTCGATTAAACCATCTATTTGTAATAAATCTATGGTCACACAGTCAATGCATTGCTGTTTTAAATTACGCAGATAATCAATGCGTATAGAGTCACTGATCCCTTGTGTCACCAAAATTTCAGTAATAGCTTGGGGAGTACCTGATGCGCCTAAACATTGCTGCCAGTCAAAACTAATAAAATCATTTATCACTGGCTCCAATAAAGACTTGGCTTCATTAATCGCAAGCTCAAAACTCTGCTCTGATATAGTCCCATCAGCAAAAAACCGGTCCTTAAAAGTAACACATCCCATATTCATACTAACTAGATGAATTGGGGTCATATCATTGCCGACAATCACTTCTGTACTTGCGCCGCCAATATCAATAACCAAAGAATTGCCTTGATTAGCCGAGGTGTAAGCCACACCCAAGTATATTTGTCTGGCCTCCTCCACACCATCAATGACGTTTAATTTATGTTTGAGAATCTTTTCAGCTGTTTTTATAAATACGTCAGCGTTAGCTGCCAAACGTAAAGTAGCAGTGCCAACAATTTTTATATTTGAAAGGGGGATATCCTGTAAACGTTCGGCGAATGTTTCAAGGCACTTCCATCCACGGTCGAGGCTAAGTTGGTCCAACAGCATATTTTCATCTAACCCGGCAGCAAGACGCACTTTCTGCTTGACCTTGCCAATAATATGCACACTACCAGCCACAACCCGAACAATGACCATATGAAAACTGTTGGAGCCGAGATCTACCGCTGCATACAGTTGCTCAGGCTGAGCGAAAGGGGCAATGACTTCAGTGTTATTATTCATCTATTTCGATTAGGGCGTGGACCTGAAGGACGTTTTTGGTGACTCTTACCACTTTGCATACGCTTTTTAAAACGAGGTTTAGGTGGGGTGATGTCACGCATTAAATCATTTGGATTGTAATCTGTCACTGGTATTGAGTGTTGAACATATTCCTCAATCGCAGGTAAGTTTAAGGCATATTTTTCGCAAGCAAAACTAATGGAACTACCACTTTCACCAGCACGACCCGTTCTACCTATACGGTGCACATAATCTTCTGCATCGTCAGGTAAATCGTAGTTAAAGACATGACTCACCATAGGAATATGTAAACCACGCGCTGCGACGTCTGTGGCTACTAATACATCAAGCACACCACTGGTGAAATTCTCTAGTATTTTTAGGCGTTTATTCTGAGGTACATCACCGCTTAACAAACCCACCCTATGCTTGTCAGCTTCTAACCAATCAGAGATCCTTTCACAGCCATGTTTAGTGTTCGCAAACACTATAGCTTTGTCTGGCCATTCTTCTTCCATCAAAGTGAGTAGAAGGTATGGTTTATCTTCGTCTGACGGGTAAAATAGTTCCTCTTTTACCCGTTCAGCAGTTTTTCTTTCTGGCTCAATCTGAACATGAGTAGGATTATCCATGTGATCGTAAGCCAGCTCTTGAACGCGGTAGGATAAGGTAGCAGAAAACAGCATACTCAAGCGTTCGTTAGGTTTGGGCATTCTGTTAAATAAATAACGAATATCCTTGATAAAACCAAGGTCGAACATACGGTCAGCTTCATCTAATACCGCAACCTGAATAGCAGCTAATGAAAAAATATTTTGTTTATAGTAATCGATAATACGACCCGTGGTGCCAATTATAATATCTACACCACCTTGCAATTTCTCCCGTTGACTTTGATAACCCTCGCCCCCATAAATTAAACCAATCTTCAGACCTGTGTGCTGGCTAAGTAGTTCTGCATCGTTAAAAATTTGCACAGCTAGTTCACGGGTGGGCGCCATAATGATTGCCCTAGGTTGACGTTTTGCGTCTTGAGGGTTGGTCAACAAATAGTGGAAAGTTGCCACCAAAAATGCAATGGTTTTACCTGTTCCTGTTTGCGCTTGACCGGCAAGATCATTACCTTCAAGTAAGGGCGGCAAACTCAACGCTTGAATAGGTGTGCAAAGGTTGAAATTGGCTTCAGACAACGCATCTACAACCTGCTGATGAATAGGTAAGTCTGAAAATTTTGTATCGGTTAAATGTGTAGTTGGCATAGCTTATAGCTTATCATTGCTTGCATTAAAAACCAGTTTCTATATAACAATCATAACCGCGCTGAGTCATCTCAGCGACAGAAAAATTACGGAGAAAATAATGAGCGACAAAATTATCCAGTTATCTGATGACAGTTTCGAGGCTGATGTTATCAATGCAGCTGGTCCTGTGTTAGTTGATTTTTGGGCAGAATGGTGTGGTCCATGTAAAATGATCGCACCTTTACTGCATGAAGTGGCTGACGAATTTGACGGCAAAGTAACAGTTGGCAAGCTGAATGTCGATGAAAATAACGAAACGCCGCCAAAGTATGGCATAAGAGGTATACCTACTTTACTATTATTTAAAGGCGGTAATGTAGCAGCAACGAAAGTAGGCGCGTTATCAAAAGCCCAACTTTTAGAGTTTTTGAACGAAAACATTTAATTATTTATTATCATAAATAATTAAATACATAAGCTCAGCAAGTGCTGAGCTTTTTTTAGTTCCTAAACCACCAATTTGCCTGCAGAGCTTATTCCTATTGTAAGCAAATTGTTAATTATGTTTTTGACATGGGCCAAAACGGCAGGCAAAATCTTTAGAATGGTTTTAAATCGTCTGACAAGTAGACAATTCACTGGACTCAGGAATTATTCGGTGCTAGATTTAGAAGTCAGCAATCTGAACATACCCACACTTCTTTCAAATCAGAGATATATTTTAGTAATAAAATTTTGAATCAATCAAACTGGCTTTTAGACAAGCTTTTAGCATAAAGACCCACCAACTATGAATCTTACCGAACTCAAAAATAAACCGATCAGTGAACTGGTTAGCCTAGCCGAAAACATGAAGCTAGAAAACATGGCTCGCGCACGCAAACAAGACATTATTTTTTCTATCCTTAAATCGCACGCTAAAAGTGGTGAAGATATTTTTGGTGATGGCGTACTAGAAATTCTTCAGGATGGTTTTGGATTCTTGCGTTCCAACGATTCTTCATACTTGGCAGGGCCAGACGACATTTATGTCTCGCCTAGCCAGATCAGGCGCTTCAACCTGCGAACTGGCGACACAATTTCAGGCAAAATACGTCCTCCAAAAGATACCGAACGTTATTTCGCATTATTAAAAATAAGCGAGGTCAATTATGACCGCCCTGAAAATGCACGTAACAAAATATTATTTGAAAACTTGACCCCATTACACGCTAATGAACGTTTAATCATGGAGCGTGGTAATGGTAGTAGTGAAGATATTACTGCACGAGTTTTAGATTTAGCCTCTCCCATTGGGCGCGGTCAACGTGGTTTAATAGTTGCACCGCCCAAGGCAGGTAAAACATTACTATTACAAAATATCGCACAATCTATAGCTGCTAATCACCCAGAATGTCTTTTAATGGTACTGTTGATTGATGAGCGGCCAGAAGAAGTGACGGAAATGCAACGCTTGGTGCGTGGTGAAGTCATAGCGTCTACGTTTGATGAGCCGGCAAGTCGCCACGTACAAGTTGCTGAAATGGTGATCGAAAAAGCCAAACGTTTAGTTGAACACAAAAAAGATGTTGTCATTTTACTTGATTCAATTACCCGCTTGGCTCGAGCCTATAACACAGTGATACCTTCATCAGGCAAAGTATTAACCGGTGGTGTAGATGCCAACGCATTGCACAAACCTAAACGTTTCTTTGGTGCCGCACGTAACATCGAAGAAGGCGGTAGCTTAACAATCATTGCTACAGCATTGATTGATACTGGCTCTAAAATGGATGAGGTTATATACGAAGAATTTAAAGGTACAGGTAATATGGAATTACATCTGAACCGTAAAATCGCTGAAAAACGCGTATTCCCTGCGATCGACTACAATCGTTCTGGTACTCGCCGTGAAGAGTTATTAACAACACCAGACGAATTACAAAAAATGTGGATATTACGTAAAATAGTGCATGAAATGTCAGAAATAGACGCGATGGAATTTCTTATCGGTAAGTTGTCTATGACTAAAACAAACAATGAATTTTTTACTGCGATGCGCAAACAAAGAAGCTAGTCTTTTTGAATAGGCTTTTGTAAAGTAATAATAATCCGCTTCAGGAAACTGCAAGCGGATTTTTTTACTGCTTTTTAGGAATATCTTGTACTAATTAGCCTTAATGTTTGACAAGCGGATATGCTTTTAACATATTAGATATTCATTCACTTACAGTCGATTATCAATGAAACAGCTTATACCCGTCTTATTAATATTCTTACTTTTCACGCCTAAAATATCAGCCACCTCGAACGTAGAGCAAATGGTTAAGAATATAGAACCTCAGGTGATTAAGTGGCGTCATCATTTACACCAAAATCCAGAACTATCTAACCGAGAATTTGAAACGGCAAAGTATATTACTAAACACCTGCAAAGCCTTGGGTTAGCAGTACAAACAGGCGTTGCTATAACTGGTGTGGTAGCTGTACTTGATAGTGGCAAACCAGGGCCGGTAGTGGCACTCCGTGCCGATATAGATGGGCTACCTGTACTAGAACAAAATAATTTACTCTGGAAATCGACTAAACGTGGTGAGCTTGAAGGTAACGACGTGCCAGTCATGCATGCCTGTGGACATGATACCCACATCGCTATGCTAATGGGTGCTGCAGAAATTTTAGTGAACATGAAGAGTGAACTTCGCGGTAAAGTGAAGTTTATATTTCAACCCGCCGAAGAAGGAGCGCCTAGAGGCGAAAAAGGTGGTGCTGAACTGATGATTGAAGAGGGTGTGCTCAATAACCCATCAGTAGATGTGATTTTCGGGTTGCATATTAGTGCTGATACCGACGTAGGCAAAATACGTTATAAAGAAGGTGGCACAATGGCTGCGGTTGACCCGTTCAAAATTGTCATAAAGGGTAAACAAGCTCACGGCGCTTATCCTTGGCTAAGCGTGGATCCTGTCTCTTATACACATCTCCGAGCCCACGAGACAGGCAGAAATCTCGTATGCCGTCTTCTGCTTGAAAAA
>ENA-OSIY01000811-OSIY01000811.1-marine-metagenome-genome-assembly--contig:-NODE-811-length-17177-cov-17.660936_pt1 | contig 17177 bp, 20 predicted proteins | sample MGYA00237884_ERZ534233 | MGnify/ENA primary metagenome ERZ534233 (study PRJEB26412, sample SAMN06343840) | marine metagenome | isolation source: estuarine water | place: USA: Columbia River Estuary... | reverse complement strand
GGATATTGCTAGAGCATGTGCGTATGAAATCAATCCCATGTTTCCTATGATTAAGGATTTTGTACATGACGAAGATGATCAACATAGCACCTAGTGGAGAACTGCCTGTGTGGAAAGAAGAAACAGAGATTAAGTCGCTACGGGGTATCCTCAGACAAGAGGGCGGTAGTCACTACGAAACACCTATTCAGCCTATACAATATATTCATGCGAATGATTTAGGTTTTATAGAAGGTAACATTATTAAGTATGCAACTCGGCACAAGAACAAGAATGGTGCAGAGGACATTAAAAAGATTATACACTATTGTGAACTATTATTGGAGCTAGAGTATGGCAAAGAGAGTAAAGAAGAAGAGCCACGAGAATCTCTCGAAGGTAAACATAGAGAAAGTTATAGCGCTTCTAAACCCCAGTTCTTCCCAGACGGATACGCCAAAAGCAATAACTAAAAAAGAAGCGTGCGAGATTCTAAACATCTCATACAATACCACTCGATTGAATGCAATCATCGAGGGTCATTTGGAGCAGAAAGCATATGTTAAAACGCGTAAAGCACAGAATCGTGGTCGCCCTGCGTCTGACGCAGAGATTTCTGAAGCAGTTACTGACTATCTGTCAGGAGCGAATGTTACAGATATTTCCAAGCGTCTTTTTCGTTCCGTCGGGTTCGTACGAGCTATTCTTGAGGGAGTTGGAGTCCCGCAACGACCGACAGGAGAAGAACGAAAAGCAATAGATTACTTCCCTGACGAGTGTGTATCTGAGGACTTCGATGATGGTGAGATCGCATGGTCTGCTATCTACCATAGTGCTGTAAAGGTAGGCAAGCGTATGACTCAAGAGTATCAGGATAGTAAGCCTGGTCTTGCGACTGTAGACTATGAAGGTAAGTACTCAACTCCTGTGTATCAAATCTATGTTGTTCAGAAGGTTGATAGCGAGGATACCTTCTTTTCGAGCGTAACCCAAGGCGGCTTCAGTGCCTACTCTACAGCATACGATCTAGGTAAACTAGAACATTTGAAAAAGTATGGTGTGGATTTAAACAGGTTATAAAAAATAGTTCTTGACAACATGGTTGTTTTTCCCGTATAATATCTTTTCTGAAATCGAGGAATATATGGGACAAAGATTCTACGAACAACAGCTTGCAACCCTGGGTAACTGCCCGGGAAATAAAAACCCTAACAAAAGGAAACGAAACATGGCTTGGACAGATGAGCTAAAAGCAGAAGCAGTAAACTTATACGAACAGGCAGAGCCTACTCCAGAGAACAGCATGGAGATTGTAAAAGACATTGCTGACGAGCTAGACCAATCACCGAATGGTGTCCGAATGATCTTGACTAAAGCTGGCGTATACGTCAAGAAAACCCCTGCAGCAAAAGCATCTACAGGTAGTAGCTCAACTGGTGGCACTCGTGTCTCCAAAGCAGCTGCTCAAGAAGCCCTTATCGCTGCCATCACTGATGCAGGTAAGTCTGTTGACGAAGAGATCATCTCTAAGTTGACTGGTAAAGCCGCACAGTACATTACTACTCTACTTTCTGACGAAGGTTAATTTGTAATACCACCCTGCTAGATTCGTCTAGCGGGGTTTCTTTGTACCTAGAATAATGACCTTTAAGTATGTAAGTTACAATAATGATTGCTAACTACTACAAAAGGAAAATCTAGTGAAAAAGCAAGAACTAGCACGTTTAGTGCAAGACTATGGAGACGCTATCATTACCTATCGTAGTGAGCACTCCAGAAAGTTAAAATACAATGTCTGTACCCTAGACTTTTCAACACCTTATATTCAAGGCAAGAAGAATCGCGCTAAAGAGACTGAAGATACTCTTCTTTTCTTTTGCTGGGACACAGACTCTTATCGTTTACTTCGCCCCTCCGCCGTATCAAGCGTAGTGCCGCTGTCATCTATTCTCAAGAATGAAGGCAGACGATAATGGACTTGCACGAAAGCCCAGAGGCTTATTCTCGTGTAATACATTATGATACAGTAAAAGAGGTTCAGATCAGACTAACTATCAATACTTTTAGAGGTATTGAGTATCTTCACTTACGCAAGTACTATATGGACTTTGATGAGGAGTGGAAGCCAACACCGGAAGGTGTAGCTATGCCACTTGACCTTAGTAACTCTCGTGAGCTTTTTGCAGGGCTTACAGAGATACTATCCCTCGCAGAGTCTAAGTCCTTGATAGAAGATAATTTTATGGATTTAATTGACGATATCTATAAATAGTTGTTGACAAACTTGGTGAAATTGCGTATAATATCTTTTCAAATTTAGGAGAAATAATATGCGAGAATTTTTAGACCAAGCAAGTAAACTTTACTACGAAGGTACTCCGGTACTCTCAGACGTAGAGTTTGATCTGTTGGCTACTAAACACAACTATAATACTGTAGGGTATAAGGTTACAGATGCTGTACCTCATACTTATCAGATGTATAGTTTACAGAAGTGTTTTGACTTGTCAGATGCTCCTCTCGACGTTAATGAGTGTACCCGCACTCCTAAATTAGATGGAGCAGCAGTATCTTTGTTATATGTAAATGGTCTACTAGAGTTAGCTTTAACTCGTGGAGATGGTATACAAGGTAGAGATATTACTGACAAAATGGCAGAGCTAGTGCCTACTAAACTGCATCGTGTAGGTCGATTTAAAGACTTATATAATGGAGTTGTGCAGATTACTGGCGAAGTCGTTGCTCCTAGTAGTATTCCTAACTCACGTAACTTCGCTTCGGGGTCGCTTGGTTTGAACGACATTGAAGAGTTCAAAACTCGCCCCTTAGTCTTTGTAGCTTATGATGCTTTCCCTCATTGCGTTCCTACGTGGACGAATGAGATGGGTATTATCAGAGCTATGGGACTGAACGTAGTTACAAACTTTGATGTTACGGACTATCCTACTGATGGCGAAGTATATCGTCTCAGAGATACTCGTGACTTTGAAGAATTAGGGCATACTGCTAAACACCCACGTGGTGCTTTCGCTCTTAAAGAGCAGAAGTCGGGTGAGATTACCACACTCCTCGATGTTGTGTGGCAGCTTGGTAAGAGCGGCGTTGTTAGTCCAGTAGCGATCTTAGATCCTATTGTGATTGGTGAAGCTACTGTATCTCGCGCTACGTTGCACAATATTGAGTATATACGTGACCTCAATCTTGAGATTGGTTGTCAAGTAGAAGTTATACGGTCTGGCGAGATTATACCTCGCATTGTTGGTAGGGTTGATCCTTTTTGACCTTAGAAAAAATAATTGTTGACAATAATCTTAAAAGTCCGTATAATACATATTCAATTTTAGAGGAAAGACCATGACCAAGATCGAAGCACCAAGTAATTGCCCTAGCTGTAATTCAGTTTTGAACGAAGTCAATCATCTTCTATATTGTGTAAACCCACATTGTGGGGAGAAAGCTCTCAAGCTCATCGAACACTTTGCTAAGACACTAAAGATAAAAGGACTAGGCCCTGCCACGATCGTTAAACTGGATATTCTTCACTTAGAGGAATTATACGCACTTACGTTAGATGACATCGCCCACGCCCTTGGATCTCAAAGGCTTGCAGTAAAGTTATTAGATGAGCTGGAGCGTTCTCAATCAGCTCCTCTAAATGTATTGTTACCTGCATTTAGTATTCCTCTCGTAGGCAAGACTGCAACGGAAAAACTTTCCAAAGTCTGCAATGATATTGAAGAAATAGACTACGAAATATGCCGCAAGGCAGGTCTAGGAGAGAAAACAGCTAACAACTTGTGTAACTGGGTAGAGAACTACTTTTATGAAGTATCTCTTCTACCTTTTAGTTTCAAGTTTGAAAAACCCGTAACACCTTCTGCAACTGCAGGTGTTGTATGTATCACTGGAAAGCTAGTGAGCTACAAAACCAAGGCAGAAGCACACCAAGTCTTACAAGAGCTTGGTTATGCAGTCAAGACCAGTCTGACAAAGGATGTCACGATCCTGGTGAATGAAAGCGGTGTTGAATCCGCTAAAACTACTAAAGCCAGGGATGCTGGCGTAACTATTGTAACCAACCTAAATCAATTTATTGGAGAATAAAAATATGTCAACTTTACCTAAGTGGACTGATGAGCGTACTGCTCAACTAACTGAATTCGTCGGTGGCGAAAGCCCCGTATCACAAGCTACTGTTGCAGAAGCAGCTGTTCAGCTTGAAACCTCTACACGTTCTATTTCTAGCAAACTTCGCAAGATGGGCTTTGACGTAGAACTCGCTTCAGCGGCTGGTGGTAAGTCTTTTACCGACGCTCAAGAAGCTACCCTATCTGCTTTTGTCACTGACAACAGCGGTGCATACACTTATGCTGAGATCGCAGGTCACTTTGAAGACGGCGCTTTCTCACCTAAGTCAATCCAAGGCAAGATCCTTTCTATGGAATTGACCGAGCACGTTAAGCCAGCCCCTAAGGTTGAAGCTGTACGTACTTACACTCCAGAAGAAGAAGTAGCTTTCGTTCAGCTCGTCAATGACGGTGCTTTCGTAGAAGCTATTGCTGAAGCTATGGGTCGTTCAATCAACTCTGTACGTGGTAAGGCTCTGAGCCTGTTGCGTTCTGGTGAGATTGGCGCTATCCCTAAGCAAGAAGTAACTAAAGGCGCTTCTAAAGAAGATCCTTTGGCTTCCTTGGGCGATCTGAGCACTCAGACTGTTGAGTCTATCGCTGAAGCGATTGGCAAAACTGCTCGCGGTGTTAAGACCATGCTGACTCGTCGTGGCCTCGTTGCCGCTGACTATGACGGCGCAGCTAAGAAAGAAAAAGCATCAGCTTAATCCAACTTAGTATCAGCTACTGAATATTCGGTAGTTCCAATGGCAGGCTCTTCGGGGTCTGTCATCCTTAATATGAATCGGGAGAATTTCATTGAACATCGCTAGTGCCTTAATTAAACGCACACTTGAGATCCAAGACTTTGAGACTTGGACCCAGGTGCATAAGCGTTATTTGCCTAGTGAGTATCACAGTTTGCATTCAATTATTGATAAGCACTCTGAGAAGTTCCATAAGATGCCCTCGATTGAGGATCTTAAACTTGAGATTCGTGATTCTAGTACTCGTGAGAAGTTGTATGCAGTAGAAGCCGTCAAGGTTGATGCTGAGCCATATATGCTCCTTCAGTACCTGAAGAACGAATATACTCAGAAAGAGATTCTAACCTCGCTCGAAGATTATGTCGAAAACAGTGTAGCTTTTGAAGATGCACAAGAATCGGTTGATCACCTTCATCAAATTGTCCTCGACATCGAAGACAAAGTTGATCTGGAGGAACCACAGGAAAGTATGCAACGTATTGAACTGTTCGAGCCTGAGGAAGATTTAGCTAAGTACATACCACTTGGCCTAAACGAAGAGTACGACCTTGATATTCAATTCTCGCCTAGAGATTTGGTTATGGTAGGTGGTAAACGAGGTGCGGGCAAGTCGGTAATCTGTGCTAACATTGCAAACAATGTTTACGAATCTGGGAAGTCGGCTATCTATTTCACTATTGAGATGGATAGTCGGTCTATCTTGCAACGATGTTGCGCTATCGCCACTGGAGTACCTTTTTCACGCCTTCGTACTAAGAATCTTAGTGTTGGAGAGTGGGAGCAGGTCGCAGGTTGGTGGGCAAATCGTTTTATAAATGGGCAAGATCGCTTAACCGAATATAAAGAACATAGAGACTTTGAGAGATTCCATCACGACCTAAAGACAACCTGCGAGATCCTCCCGACTCAACAGTTGAATGTAGTTTATGATCCATCTCTCACCTTAGCCAAGATTCGAGCCGAGCTTGATAAAAAGGTTAAGTCGATGAATGTCGGAGTCGTTATTGTTGATTATATCAACCAGGTTAAGCGGTCGAACCTTCCTTCTCGTGGCGGTCAGTATGACTGGACTGAGCAGATCGAAGTAAGTAAAGCATTGAAGTCAATGGCACAAGAGTACGATTGTACCGTATTCTCACCATATCAAACAGACGCTAGTGGTGAAGCGCGTTTTGCTAAAGGTATTCTTGATGCGGCTGATGCAGCCTATACTCTTGAGACCTGGGATCACGAAGATGGTTGCATGACCTTCAATTGTGTAAAAATGCGTTCTGCTTCTATGAAGTCTTTCACATCTACAGTAGATTGGGAGTCCTTGAAAATCGGACCCGACACTGCTTTGACACCTAAAGAGAAAGACGATTCTTCCCATAAGACTGGTGAAGACGTTCACGATCTTTAAAATAGTTCTTGACTTTTAGTCTCATTTTGCGTATAATTATGTTTCATAAATGGGGAGAAAGCAAATGGCACATACATTCGGCAGTTTACGACACACTACCTCAGGTAGACGACGCAAACCTTTACCAAAGAAACGTAAGGCTTATACACCAGACTTTACACCGCTGAAAGAGTCCGACTACTATCGTCGAGATCTTCCGGAGTATAGGTCTGCTGACAACGGTTCTCACGATACTTCAGCCGCAGAACGCCATGAGCTAGACTCCAAATATACTATTGCACCTGCATATAACAAAGGTGCTTACCAAGTAATCAGTAGAGACAACGTAAAGGATATTGGTCGATGAACAACACTCCCGATAACTGGGTTGTTTTGAAGTGCGCTTTTGAAGAAACTACATACAAGGTACTCGCCGGCTGGTCTGGCGGCTATTTGGATAGTGATTGCTGGCAGCTCAATAGTGGTATTGTAAAAGTAGAGATTGAAGGCGATTACTTTGTATTTCATGGCGTATCAGGCAGTACATATCTCTGCCATAAGAGTAGCTACGGACTAAGAATGAATAATGCGGGTATCTACCAGAAACTAGTAGACACATACCCAGAAGTAACAATGCTAGACAAAACTACAGATTGGACTAACTTAGTATGACAGTAGAAGAACTACTAAAACGCAAAGACATTTATTTTATTCCAAAGGGTGGAGACTTCCTAGTACGTTGTCTAAATCCAGAACACGATGATAAAAATCCTAGTATGCGTATTGATCAGCTGACTGGTATCTACCAATGCTTTTCATGCGGATACAAAGGTAACCTTTTCACGCATTTTGGGGAAAAGGCAAACCAACTACAACAAAGACGAGAACTGCTAAAACGTAAAATTATAGATAAGAGGTCTGAAAGTGTTGGTTTGTCTTTTCCCAAGAATGTTATGCCCTATACAGGTAACTGGCGAAGTATTAAGCCTGAAACTTACAAAAGATTTGAAGCGTTTCAGCACGCAGATCCTGATTTTATCGGACGCATTGTATTTCCGGTACGAGACATATCTGGTCGTATTGCAGCGTTCAATGGTCGTCATACAACAGGCGGTACACCTAAATATATGATCACGCCTGCGGGTGCGAAGATGCCTTTATTCCCTGTAGTAAAGCCTATCCAGGGTACAGTTATTCTAGTAGAAGGTATCTTTGATATGATCAACTTGCACGATAAAGGCTTGACCAATGCAGTTTGTTGCTTCGGTACAAAGAATATCAATGAAGATAAGTTAAGAATGCTATCCATTCAGGGCGTAGATTCAATAGATATATTTTTCGACGGGGACGATGCGGGTCAGGATGCTGCAAAGCACGTTCAGACTATGTGCGAAAACGTAGAGCTGACACACAGAAATATCTGCCTCAAGGACACAGATCCTGGGGCATTGCAGGAACAAGCAGTACGAACCCTAAAGAGGAAGCTGTATGAGTGAGTTACGTGAGGGAATCTTCAGGTTACACACTAGAAGATTCGGAACAGTAGCAGAACTATTAGTAAAAAAGCTAATAAATGCTAGAGAATCAAATGATGTAAAGTACGATTTAGAAAGTGAGGGGACTCGGATTGAGTGTAAGTTTTCGAGAGCTTGGCAGAAGAGTTCAGTGCCTATATCAGAGTACACAGTCATGGAGGCGATCTACGAGCAAGTACGAAGAGACGTTTCCTATGAAGATTGTGAGAGCAGGCACTGGGATTGTAACTTTCAACAGATTAAAAAGGATCTCTTTGATGTATTATATTACGGCATATTCTTTTCAGATTGTCTAGTAATATACAAGATGCACACTAAAGAGATAGATGACAGTATCGGATACTGTAACAAGCAGCACAGAGGAAACACCGGAGAAGGACAGTTCCACATAAATCAGCGCAACATTGGGTTGCATGATAAACATTTACACAGTATTCTAAGCTATGAGGAAATAGAAAAATGCCTAAGGTTGCATTAGTAGAAACCAAACCAAGTAAGACCAATTTCAAGCGCGAGTTCGACGATGAGTTCGAGTTCGACCAGTATCAGCTATGTTCAGACCCCTTTATCAAGAAAGTATTGAAACGGGACTGCGACATTCAAATCAATACAGATGACTATGACTGGGTTATTTTAGTAGGTAGCGACGCACTTAAATACTTTACACCAATTAACTCTATTACAGAGTACTCAGGAAAAAAGGTAGAAGAGAAGTTCCTTCCTATTATTAACCCAGCCATGTTAGCTTTCAAGCCCGAAGCCCAACGTACGTGGGACGACTCGAAGCAGAGTATCCTAGATTACATTACTGATAATAAGCAAGACACTGTAATCACAACCTATAATGCTTGGGGTATTCAGGACACTGCTGAAGCGAATGCTTTCTTTCAAGCAGCTATTGACGCACCTCTGCCTTACGTTGCACTCGATTCGGAAACTACGGGGTTGTATCCTCGTGATGGTCACATCCTCGGCCTGTCTCTTTCCTATGAAGCAGACCGCGGGGCTTATATTGACACGGAGTGCCTAGACGAAGAGTCTGAGCGACTTCTACAAGAACTGTTTGATAAAAAGATAGTAGTATTTCATAACGCTAAGTTCGACTTGGCCTTCTTTGAGTACCACTTTAACTTTAAGTTCCCTAACTTTGAAGATACAATGCTACTGCACTACCTCATTGATGAGAATCCAGGTACTCACGGATTGAAGCAGTTGTCTATGAAGTATACGATTTATGGGGATTACGAGAAACCAATGTACGATTGGATTGCAAACTATCGTAAAGAACATGGTATTCTCAAGAATGACTTCAACTGGGGAGATATTCCCTTTGACATTATGAAGCTCTACGCAGGCATGGATGCTGCCTGTACCTTCTTGCTTTACGAGAAGTTTGTAAAAATTAAAGGAAATAAGCGTTTGTGCAAAGTCTATGATAACATTCTGATTCCAGGTTGTAGATTCCTTACAGATATTCAAGATAATGGCGTACCTTTCGATCAGGGCAGACTTGTAAAGTCTCAATCCTTGATGCAAAACGAAATTGACGCAGCAGTAGCAGAGCTGTACCAAAACCCTGCTATCTCGCAGTTTGAGAAAATAAATGGAAAAGATTTTAACCCTAATAGTACTTTGCAACTTCGTAACTTACTCTTTGATTTCCTTGGTCTTAATCCGACTGGAAAGAAGACTGGTACTGGAGCAAACAGCACAGATGCGGAAGTACTTGAGGCTCTCTCTGAGCAATCAGAAGTCCCGGGACTTATTCTATCCATCCGTCAGAAGTCTAAAATTAAGAATACTTATTTGGACAAGATCATACCTCAGTTGGATAGGGATTCTCGACTACGTACAGGTTTTAATCTCCATAGTACAACTAGTGGCCGTCTTAGCTCTAGCGGTAAGCTCAATATGCAGCAGCTACCTAGGGATAACCCTATTGTAAAAGGTTGTATCAAAGCAGCTCCGGGGCATAAGATTGTTGCAATGGATTTGACAACTGCAGAGGTATATGTTGCCGCTATCCTAGCAAAAGACACAGCGTTGATGGATGTATTTAGGGCAGGTGGTAACTTCCACTCACAGATCGCAAAGCGAGTATTTAAACTACCTTGCGAGGCTTCTGAAGTAGCAGAGCTATACGGAACTAAGAGACAGGCTGCTAAAGCTGTAACCTTCGGTATTATGTATGGTGCTGGGCCGAAGAAGATTAGTGAACAAGTTACAAAAGATTCGGGCAGTTACTTTAGCCCACAAGAAGCTACTGAGGTTATCAATGATTACTTCGAGGAGTTCCATAAACTAAAAAGCTGGATCGAGGACAACCAGAAGTTCATCAAACAGAATGGCTTCATTTACAGTTTCTTCGGTCGCAAAAGGAGATTACCAAATGTCGCCTCTACAGATTCGGGTATCCAAAGTCATAGCATTAGGTCTGGTCTTAACTTTCTGGTGCAGTCTGCTGCTTCTGATATTAACCTCTTAGGTGCTATTGACATGGGTTCATGGATTAAAGCTACAGGTAAGAAAGCTCGTATCTTTGCTCTAGTACACGATTCCATTCTTGCAGAAGTACCAGATGAAGAAGTTGATGAGTACATGGAGCAGTTAGCCAAGTACATTCAAATGGATAGAGGTATTTCTATCCCAGGCGTACCAGTCGGTTGTGACTTCGAGATTATTCACGAAGACTATTCGGGCGGTAAATTCGAGAAGATGTATGGTTCTGACTTATAGAGATATAGACAAGATAGAGTTTCCAGTCTATAAGATTGAGTCTGGGGACTGGACTCGTGCTGACGGGTTATTGTTTATCAATGACCAGTTAGTCGACGATACTAATATGGACGGTGAGACACTTGGTATCCGCAGAATGCAGACCCCTTTTCGGGACAAGTATGTATTAAAGCGAGCTATCATGTCTCATAATGGTATATTGAAGCAGAGCAACCCTTACTTTATTGACTCGAAGGGTACACCTTTTGCATATCAGAAAACACTGATGTGTAAACTAAAGTATATGAAAATTACAGATGTAGTATTGAAAGATACTGCTTCTATAATACGAGTAAAGGGTGTGAAAACGCCTTTTACCGTACCACGACCTCCTGCTGCCGGTATGGAGTGGGCGGGTATCTTGCATCTACATGGACTTCCGTGGATGCTTTACGAGTATTCTGAAATGAAACTCAAAGACACTAGAAGAAAAGTATAATATGGCTAAGAAACGAAGGACTCTTGCAGGAGCAAGTCTTGACCTACACGAAATAGAACCATTAACCCGTAACCAAGTTAAAGCATTCGAATCAAGTAAACATTTGATTTTGCATGGTTTAGCCGGTACAGGAAAGACGTTCATTTCAAGCTACCTTGCCTTTGATGATATGTCCAAAGGTATTTACGAAAAACTAGTAATTATTCGTAGTGCTGTCCCTACTCGTGACATTGGTTTCCTTCCAGGTAACGAGAAAGAGAAAGGTTCTGTATATGAAGAACCCTATAAGGACATTGCTAACGAATTGTTCCAGAGAGGCGATGCTTACGGCATCATGAAGCAGAAAAACATAGTAGAATTTATGACTACCTCTTATATACGAGGAATTACACTCAGAGATGCAGTTATTTTGATTGATGAGTGCCAAAATATGTCATTTCACGAGCTAGACTCAATTATTACCCGTATGGGCAGTAATTGTAGAGTTATTTTCTGTGGTGACTTCCGCCAAGCGGATTTAAAGCAGAGCCAAAGCGGAATGAAAGACTTTATGCAGGTATTAAAACGTATGGAACTATTCGACTTTATCGACTTTGAAGTAGAAGATATTGTGCGTTCAGATTTCGTTAAATCATACATCATTGCTAAGAATGAGCTAGAGCTATAATATGAAAGCAGTCGTTAGTAACAGAATATATATGGAATGCACCGCCGAATTGCAAAAGCAGATCGACGATGAGCTTACTTATGCTATTCCTACGCACAATCCACTTGATCCTCCTCAGATGATCAAGAATATGGGACTAATTCGTAACGGGTTGATTTCTATGCCGATTGGACGCATGGATTTGATCCCAGATCACTATGAAATAGTCGATAAGCGTATTGAGAAGCCAGTAGAATTTCCTGAGTTCAAGTTTGACTTACGACCTAGCCAGAAAGACGTATATGATGAGATCGAAGATAATGCTATAGTCAACGCGTGGGTCAGTTGGGGAAAGACTTTTACAGGTCTTGCAATTGCAGGTAAGTTAGGTCAAAAAACACTTGTAGTTACCCATACTGTCTCACTGCGTAATCAGTGGGCAAAAGAAGTAAAGAAAGTCTACGGAATTGAACCTGGCATCATAGGTAGCGGACAGTTTAATCTTGATGCTCCTATCGTTATCGGGAATACACAGACTTTGTATCGTAATATTGATAAGATTCGTAAAGAGTTTGGCACTATCATACTCGATGAGATGCACCACGTTAGTAGTCCGACCTTTTCTAAGATCCTCGACACAAATTATTGTCGATACAAGATAGGCCTATCAGGAACTATCGAAAGAAAAGACGGAAAGCACGTAGTATTTAGAGATTACTTTGGTAGTAAGCTGTTTAAACCACCAAAAGAAAATTATATGACCCCTAGTATCCATCTAGTACATTCTGAGATACGATTCATGGATGGTGCTAAGATACCCTGGGCTAATAGAGTGACAAAGTTAGCAAATGATGAGGAATATCGGCATACAATAGCCATGTTAGCCGCAGGATATGCTGCCAGAGGACATAAAGTCCTTGTAGTAAGCGATCGAGTTGGGTTTCTTAAGACCTGCGCCGAGCTGACTGGTGAAAAAGCCGTATGTGTTACAGGTGAGGTATCGCATGAGGAAAGAGAGAAGCTAGTAGACAGAATTCTCTACGGGGACGCTAATGTTCTCTACGGAACGCAGGCAATTTTCTCGGAGGGCATATCTGTTGATAACCTCAGCTGCCTAATACTGGGCACACCTGTAAACAATGAGCCCCTGCTTACGCAGTTAGTAGGTCGGGTAATACGAAAGAAAGAAGGGAAGATTGATCCAGTGGTTGTGGATATCCACCTACGAGGTAAGACTGCGCAAAGGCAAGCCTCGAACAGGGTAGGATTTTACATGAAACAGGATTGGTCGATGAAATACCTTTAAAAAAATAGTTCTTGACAACTTACTTAAAAGAGAGTATAATACGTGTTCTTATTTAGCTGGGAAAGAGTTTTTGACGAAGCGGAAGGCAGTGCACTTGAATGTTGCCGTATAATGGAAATGCTTATACAGAAGCAAATACCGAAAAACAAATACGATCCAATATTCAAGTACTCAAACAAGTCCTTCAATGGTACAAGTTTTTTGCTTCATGCAGATGTCATGGCACTGAACGCTTATAAGTACGGTCACAGAGATGTGGCAATATATTACGCCCTAGCTGCAGTTCGGAGCATGGCGGATTACATAGCAACACAACAAACTACACTAGATCTACTACATTGTCCTGTAGATTTAGATTTAATAGAAGACAACAGCCTACTTCGTATACATGGTGATAAGATTCACTTTCTATATGAAGAAGTCACAACGGAGAATACACACTAATGGCATTATCATTTAATAAGCAAACTGGCGGCGCACAAAAATCATCTATCTCTACTTTTCAGTACAAAGATGGAGACAATAAAATGCGTATCGTCGGCGACATCCTAGCTCGCTACGTCTACTGGATTGAAGGCGAGAACGGCAAGAACATTCCTTTGGAGTGTCTATCATTCGATCGCAATGCCGAGCGATTCAACAACAAAGAACAAGATTGGGTTCGTGAATACTTCCCAGACCTTAAGTGTGGCTGGAGCTACGCTGTACAGGTAATCGACCCTACCGATGGTAAGGTTAAAGTAGCAAATCTCAAGAAGAAGTTGTGGGAGCAAGTAATTACTGCCGCAGAAGATCTTGGTGACCCTACTGATCATTCTACTGGCTGGGACGTATGTTTCAAGCGAGTAAAGACTGGCCCACTGCCTTACAATGTTGAGTACCAACTACAAGCATTGAAGTGCAAGCCACGTGCTCTGACTGAAGACGAGTTGGCATCTATTGCTGATCTTAAGTCTATGGACGATGTTATGCCTCGCCCAACAGCAGACGCACAGAAAGAACTGCTAGATCGCCTACGCAATGCAGGCGCAGAAACTGATGATGAAGCACTCGAAGCTGAGTTTAACATCGGATGATTTTATACACAGCAGATTGGCACATAAAGCTGGGACAGAAGAACGTCCCAGTATCATGGGCTTTAAACCGCTATAATCTATTCTTTGAGCAAGTGTATGAACTTGAGAAAGAGTGCAATATGCACATTATAGGTGGTGATCTGTTTGATAGACTGCCAAATATGGAAGAGTTGGAACTTTACTTCAAGTTTATTCGTGGAGTAAAGATTCCAACCGTTATCTACGATGGGAACCATGAGGCTACAAAGAAGTACAAAACCTTCTTTACACAGCTGAAGCAAGTATCAAGAGATATTAACCCTCTGATACATATTGTGGACATCTCTTACGTTGACGAAGATCTGGGGTATGGTATCTTGCCTTACACAGATCTTCATCGTAAGGGTAGCATCGAGCAGTTTAATACAAGTCAACCTCTGTTTACTCATGTTCGTGGAGAAATACCTCCACACGTTAAGCCAGAAGTAGATTTAGACAGGTTCGAAGACTTTCCTGTAGTATTTTCCGGAGATTTACACTCCCATAGTAACAGTCAGCGTAACATTGTATACCCTGGTAGTCCTATGACTACTTCTTTTCACAGAAGTATAGTTAAAACAGGCTACTTGCTTATCAATGAGCAGGACTGGAGCTGGATGTGGGAAGAGTTCAGACTACCACAGTTATTGAGAAAGACAGTATCAAATCAATCCGAAATGATACCGACTGATTATCACCACACGATCTACGAAGTAGAAGGCGATATTCAAGAACTGGCTGGAGTTAAGAACTCAGATCTACTAGATAAGAAAGTGGTAAAACGAAAGTCCGAGGCAAGCCTGATTATAGATAAGGATATGTCGATACAAGAAGAGTTAGCAGAGTATCTGACATATATTTTAGAATTACCAGAAAGTTCAATACCAGAGATATTAGGAACATACAATGATTACGCTTCAAAAGTTGAAATGGGATAATTGCTTTAGTTATGGTTCTGGTAACGAGTTAGACTTGGATGATGGCGCAGTAACACAGATTATTGGTACTAACGGAATGGGCAAGTCGTCTATTCCGTTAATCATCGAAGAAGCTCTCTACAACAAGAACTCAAAAGGAATTAAAAAGGTTGATATTCCGAACAGACATATCAACGACGGATACAACATATCTCTTACCTTCACTAAAGATGGTTCGACATATGAGATCACTATCAAACGTAAGTCTAGTATCAAAGTAAAGCTAGAGAAAGATGGTGAAGATATTAGTAGTCATACGGCTACTAACACATACAAGACTATTCAGGGCATTATTGGAATAGATTTCAAAACATTCTCGCAGTTGGTATATCAAAACACTAATGCGAGCCTGCAGTTTCTTACAGCAACAGATGCTAATCGTAAGAAGTTCTTAATCGACCTTCTTCAGTTAGAGCATTATGTAGATTTATTCGACGTATTCAAAGCAGCATCGAAAGAAGCAACTACCAAAAGTACAGGCGTTTCAGCACAGTTAGCAACCGTAGAAAAATGGTTGGAAAATAACAAACTTGAGAGCACCGATGTACTACCCATGTTAAAAGTAGAAAGTTTATTGGAAGAACACGAGAAAGATCTCCGTCATTGGACGAATGAACTTGATAAGTGGACTGAAAATTCTGATAAAATTTCTAAGAATAATGGATATAAAAGCCAGCTCGATGCTATAAATATTGATGCTCTAAATGCGGACAAAGTAGAGTTTATAGAGTCCGAAGATCTTATGTCAGAGATTGGATCAATTAGAGCAGTCGCTGCGGGTGCGAAGACAACCCTAAATAAACTAGGAAAAGTACACGATAAATGCCCTACTTGTAAGCAACCTATCGACAATTCGGTAGAGAAAGCTATGGTCGAAGTAGAGCAAGAGAAATTTGCGGAAGCAAAGGGGAAATTAGATGAACTTACAGAACAGCTTAAACAAATTAAAGCAAATAATGGAAGATTTGAAAGTAACAGAAAGGCTATCCGAGATTGGGAAATGCTTTATCAGTCTTATGACAGCTCTATCCCTGCGGATCATGTGGGCAGTGCGGAGCTTGAAGCCAGCCTTCGAAGCAGCCGTACAGGAGTACAAGAAGCAAAAGCGCAGGAGTCAAAACTTAGAGCCGAAAACGAGCGTAGAAACAGACTGAACACCCGAATAGAAGTAATCCAGGAACAGACCGGAGACTTCAAGGATCAGCAAAAATCGCACAGAGAAGAGCTAGTAGAATTACAAAGTAAGGAAACTACGCTCGACATCTTGAAGAAAGCATTTAGTACGAACGGATTGCTTGCCTACAAGATTGAGAATTTAGTAAAAGAGCTAGAAGAGTTGACAAATACTTATCTAGCCGAACTATCTGATGGTAGGTTTACACTAGAGTTTGTAGTATCGAATGACAAACTTAATGTACAGATTACAGATGCAGGCAGTATCATTGATATTCTTGCCCTCTCTTCTGGAGAACTTGCCCGAGTAAACACCGCTACCCTACTGGCTATTCGTCAGCTAATGAGTAGTATTTCAAAGTCAAGAATAAATGTTTTATTTTTAGACGAGGTTATCAATGTACTCGATGAGACAGGAAGAGAGCGTATGGTAGAAGTATTGCTTCGAGAAGATTTAAATACTTATATCGTATCGCATGGTTGGACTCACCCACTCCTCGAAAAGATTGAAGTCGTCAAGCGTGACAATGTCAGCGTATTGGAGTAGAGATGTCGGCAGGTAGAAGAAGATTGTGGTGGAGACACCTCAAAGCACAAGAAGAACTGGAACTCAAAGAGTCCAAGACAAACGAGGAAGAAGATGGTAGATTCGAGAGCGAAGGGAGCGAGGGGCGAGTATCTAGTGAGAGATATGCTGAGAGATTCGACTGGGCTGAAGTTTGAACGAGTACCAGCATCCGGAGCATTAGAGTATTTGAAAGGGGACTTATACGTCCCCAATCAGCGGAATCATTTTTGTATTGAAGTAAAGAATTATAAAGAGTCTGCATTGACAGACAAGATATTCACACAACCTAAAACAAACAATTTGATTCGCTGGTGGAAGAAAGTAGTAATACAAGCGGCAGGTGGCGATCAGAAGCCAATGCTATTTTTTAAATATGACCGATCTAAAGTATTTGTATGCACAGAGCAAGAACCAGTCAATACTAAACA